>Ga0115843_1013_pt1 | contig 18120 bp, 22 predicted proteins | sample InSIn4SAF170_2_FD_83857 | JGI IMG/M metagenome (GOLD analysis project Ga0115843, IMG submission 83857) | reverse complement strand
TATGGCAAGATCCAGCGGGGGGGTCGAGTTTATAGGTAGGTAATTAACGTTGATAAATGTGCTATGCATAGCCATTGCACCAGCGCTCTGAGACAGCTTTGGGGACACAAAATCAAGGCGAATCTTGTTTGGACCGGGTTGCAAGTAGACCAGACCTTTGAAGTAGGACTGGGAAACCTCCCATGAGGTCGGAGCAACCAAATCGTTATGGTGATTGACGACAAGCGTTCCGTCGAGCAATTTGAACGACGGCTCACCGATCTGTCCAAAGATAAGCAGTACCTTCTGGTTCACCTGATATGATTGTCAGCCAGGAGCGAATTGCAATAACCATTCTAGCAGACACGAACCCAGGTGTTGTTGGAGACCGAGAGGACCCGAGGAGCATATGGCGACGATGTAATCTTTTCCGAGCCAGTGGGAGAACCAGCGCCCTGCGTGAAAGAGAGCCATGTTAGCGCACCGTCATAGAACGAGACCAAGCTGGACGGCGTCACTCACGTTAATGCTGTATCGCTTGGTATTGACGGCCGGACGGACGGGCAGCGGAGGGGTTGGAGTGCCATTGATGACGGAATTACGGAGATTAGGATGCGAGCCACGATCGGAGGGCGGCTTGCTGCCAGAGGAATTTGAATTGTCGTAGGTTGAGTTCACGGTCGAGCTGGACTTGTTCCGGGGAATGTTAGCTGTTGCGGCGGAGGCGGGAACAGGCGGAGGCGCGCTCGAGGTTGCAGGGGCGTTGGCAGCGGAAGAAGCATTGTTACTGGAAGGCTTGTGGTCGTTGCGAAAGCTCTTGGATTTCCTCCGCAAGTCTCGGAGGAACGAAGGCATGACCGCTCAGCGGTGAAGGCGGGAGATGGGTCGACGGATGGAATGGCAGAACAGAGGAGTGAATGCGGTCCAGGCGACGGTGATGGAGTGCGCAGGAGAGGAGGAGAGAACAGGTGCGATTGGCAACAGGGAACCAACGGGCGGAGGATCCAAGGTTCGAGAGGTCAAGCTGCAGTCTTCAGAGGATCGGAGCTGCGAGGTGGGGGAGCGCGCGCGGGCTGACAGGCGGGCGACAGGGAAGAGCCAAGCGAGGGTGGCAGAACGAGCGAACGCAAGCGTGGCGGCGAAGCAGAGGAGCGATGCGATGCAGGAGGAAAAGGTCGAGGGAGCGAGGGAGGAGGAAAAGGGACGAAGGAAATGAGATTGATGAGACGAGATGGGAAGGGAGGGCAGCAGAAAGAGGGAAGTTGGCGATGGCAGGAGCAGGAGCAGGAGCAGGAGGAGCAGCGCAAGCAGGAACAGGCACAGGAACAGGAAAGAAGGCAGCGGCCAGCGCCAGCGCCAGCTCCAGCACCAGCAGAGCCGCGCAGTCGACGATGCCATTCCAGCGCATTCACTCTGCTGGGCGGCGTGGAGACCCGGATGGAGCAGGGCAGAGATTGCGCGCACGCCGGCCGCCCACCGCCCACCGCCCACCTACCGCCCTCCGCCCTCGCGCCTGCAGAGCGACAGGCAGCTTATCGGCGCCGGCACGCTTGGCCCCCGTAGTGACGTCGTCGCTCTCCTGCCTGTTCCTGTCCCGCCGTTCTTCGTTCATTACGTTACCGTACCGTACGCCGCGGCTGACTGCGTAGGATACGGTACACGCGGTAACTTTCATCGTCAACCCACCGTCACCCATCTCGTCCTGCAATCGTCCTCCACTGGTAGCGCGACTCTTGCCGCTGGCTGCTGCGATTATTTGTGCTGCACATCTCTCGAGAGACTCGCATTCCATTGCCTGGCCTCTCCATCTCCATCTCCAACTCCTGCATTCCCTTGCGTCCGCCGTCTCCCAGCGAGCAGCAGCCGCCGCCAGCGCTTTGTCCGTCCCCTAGTGCGTGGGCGTGTGCACCCTAGGGCTCCAACCTTTCGTTCCTCTCTTGCCTGGGAAACGGACTGCCCGCTACCCAGCAGCCAGCCAGCCAGCCAGCCAGCCAGCCAGCCCTACCTGCACCAATCCTCTCTCTTCTCCTCATCTCCCATTCGGCCTCCTGCTCACGCCCTCTCAGCCTCTCTGCGACAAAACGGTCGACACCTCCGTCTCTCCCTCGTCCTCTCCCTGGCTGCCGTCCCATCCATACATCCACCCATCCAGTTCTGCTCTGCCTTGCTTGCTGGGATCGCCTGCGCACCGCAGAGCCTTGCTGATCCGCGTGGTCTTTGCTCGTTGCTCGTCCACTGATTCACTTGTCCCTTCCCCCATCCCGAACTCTCCTCCTCGACTGCCTCCTTCTCCAGTCTCCACCCCTCGCCTGTCTGCACTGCACTTCTCGATTCGTCCTCCAGCATGGCTTCCACGGCGAGTACTGAGCAGCCCGCTGAGGTTGCTAACAAGGTCTTGCGTCGGGCTCAGGTCTCAAAGGTGAGTGCCTCTCCCAGACGCCCTGCAGATGGACAGCTAATCGTTCTCGTGAACTCCTACAGATGACTCGAGCCCTCCAAAACCGCCTGGCGTTGGCCAACGTCAAGATCAAGCATGGCTGGGAGAACCTTAGCATCGATACAATCGAGCCCAAGATTGAGATGGAGCTCAAGCGAAAGCGTCCCGGTTCGAGCAACGACGCTCTTTCGGACGCCTCCAGCATCTCTGACCGCATCTTTCCGCCTCATACCTTTGATTCCTCCCCCATCGGCGGGCTGCTGTTCTCAGACGACCTCGGTCGATCTGGTGGCAGTGTCTCACAGTCGAAACGGGCCAGATACTCGCAGCAGCCAAGATATCCCGCTTCGAGCAACCACTCTCGTGTCCGTCATCGATCGTCAGCTGGTGTTGCAAAGTCGTGGAAGGCACAGTACCGACTGCCAGAGTCGTCGCCCGTATACTCACGCAACCGTCATGTCCGCTACCCCATGTCCCACGGCCACACGCTGTCCTTCATCTCAGAGACATCCACCGTACCGGACGACGCTCCTTCCCCTCTGCTCTCGGAAGACGATGACGAGGATCTGCCACTCCACTCTTTCCAGATTGCATCTTCCACGATCCGATCCTCCCCGCCGATGAGAAGTCCTCGCACTCCACCGCCCGCGCTTGCCAGATCCGCCCGCCTCAAGCAAGATGGCTTCAACGCCGTGGCAAGGAGTCGAACCGGTGAAGAAGACGCCAACTTGCTCATGTACCTGGCAACCTCGCCTTCCCCTGCGCAGAAGTCGTCGAAGCACCTCTTCATCGCACCTCAAACGCCTCCGTCCAAGACAACCCCTCTGCCGTCATCGATGATGTCCACACCTGGCGGTGGCCAAATTGGCGGAGAACTAGGCTTTCCCAACTTCGTCATGAATACACCACACAACCCCATCAACTTTTCAGAATTCTTAAACATGTCTCCGAGCCCCGCTCAACCATCTGCATCGTGGTCCAGAACTCCCATCGACAGCAAGACTCCTATCGCTGCACGCGAGGCGAGACGAAGGCTCAATTTTGACACCCTCCTGCCTCCAAGCTCCTTGCTTCCCAAGCAGGAGAATCCCACTGGTCTTGGGATGGATCTCGGAGAGGCATTGATGTCATGAAAGACGCATCTACCACTGCCTCCCCACACACCTAATTAATATAGAACGCCGAGCCAACTCAGCGTTACGACGACCGACGAATGACCGATAATGACTTTGCCTCCACGACCGGACAGCACGACGTGTCTTATGCGGTCGTCATACACCTCGACAAGAGCAATCCGCCATCTTTCCTTTGTCAGTTCTGCATCGATAAGGGCAGAGCGATGGGTGCAAACCAACTCGCGTATTTCCAGCATCATCTACAGAGTAGCTTCGCCGCTGCACTTGACTTCCATACCCACGCCTTTGATAGCGCTAGATTCCATTATGTTTTCTGATTGCATCCTGCTTATGGACCTCTTCTCCCCGAGGTCGTTGGATAACCCGGGTTGGTGTTTTGCAAAACGGATGGGGAGGATACACATCCGACTGCGGGCTGCTTTTTTCTTCTCATTTGCTCTCTTGCTTTTGGCTTCCTTTCCTCCCTCCATCTGCCATTCTGTCTGTTACGCACTCGCTATGGATGCCACATCCGCTCGTCTCCTTTGGTTGTTTCGCGAAGTCATGAAGATCGTGTGGACTCTCTGCACATGTACATCTAGCAGCTGAAGTCACGACAGAGCAATCAGGAGTCAGTGTGTCTCGACTTTTTCATACAAAATAAAGAACCAATGCGATTGTGCTTGATCAACCCCATGCGAATCCAGCCGAGTGGCACACAGCTGTCCTCTCCAACGCCCCGTCCGAGGGCCACACGCGGACGGGACCGTGTCCTTGCTGAGCCAAGGTATCGTCGAGCAGGATGTCGCACGACCGTGCGCTCTGCCTGGCTGATGCAAGAATGACCGGCACATTATTGTGCTGCACGCCTTGACGACGGGACCCCGACACGACCCCTCCAGCGCACGTTCAGTCTTTTGTAAAGCGGTGGCCGATGGATGGAAGGGACGTCGTAGGTAGGTCGTTTAAATGGGCACAGAGACACGCGCGCGTCGGTCGGTCGGTCCGGGGGGGGGAAAACACGAAAAGTCACGCCGGTAGGAGAAACACGAAAGAGGGGTAGCTTTTTCCAACGCAGTTGGTTTGCCCCGACACGCCGTTCCTTGCTTTTCGTGCGGCAGGAGGCATTGGCCAATCAGCGCCCATGCAGCGAGGCGACGCGGACACGTCCCAGACACGTCCCGGCCGCGTCGCAACGGGGCTAGAGCCGTTTTGGGGGTTAATGGGCTTGGCGGAAGGGGGTTACAATTGGATGGGCGATGGACGATGGACGATGCACGATGGCATCTGAGATGGGGAATTGGCGAGCTGGAGAGATGGAGGCCATTCTTCACGTCTCCCGCATGGAGACCATTCGATATTCAAAGGGATTTTCATGGTGGCCTAGAGCATTCGTGACAATGCAATGCAAGGGGCTGGTGGCAGACCTCGTATGTTGGAATGTACATATTCGTGCCTCAGGGAGACGAATTCATCTTGGGGGCCATTTGAAGCTCAATGCCCACATCAGCTCCGGAATTCCGCTTTTGGCGGTTGCTGGTTCACTCTGCAAAGCTGGCTGGCTGTTCGCTGAGATTAGGAGAGGAGCGAGTGCTGGGCTTACAGGAACAATACGCAGCATTGACCTTTCGCAATCTCGCCTGACGACGAACGAGGCGTTCCGGCATCGATTGCGTGTTCGCTCACAGAGAAAGCGCAAGACAGAGAGGCAAGGACGATTCGGGATCATTCGTCACCAGGTTATACACACTGATGGCCTCTTCGGCTGGTGTGGAGCGAGTGATGCGGACTTTGGGGGATGCGAGCAGACTAGCGGGCCTTGACTTGACATGCGAGAATAATGGATGGCCTTTTCAACTCGGTCCCGTTCCCCATATCCGTACTCAAGTGCCAGCGCCCTTGCTTGCTTGCTTGTCCTGTCGTTTTATTGTTCGCTGGATACCTGGGGCGCGAGAGCTGGGTTGGCTCGGCCTGCCATTGTAACGCCATGGGTGCGCCTATAAAATGCGACTTTTTGCTCCCAGTTGTTGCATAAGGAAGAAGGGCGCACACACCAACACAAAGTAATTTTGATGGGAGTTTTTGTGCATGACAGGCTTCTTTGCGGAGGAACCACTCTCCCTCGATCGTGATCGGGCGACTGGTGATTATGATCGGGCTGGTTTAGTTCAGGTATCCAGCATCGACAGCGCCTGGCTTGCGAGAGCATCCGTCCCTTACGGAGAAACCTTAGGATAAGAGAGTGAGGAGAGATGGCAGGTGGGGTCTTGTGTTTCTCGACGGTGAAGAAATGTCTCTCAACCTCGTTAAAAATGAAAAAGAGCTCGAGTTGAAAAGCGGACGGTATAGGAGATCCAATGGAACGCATATGTTAGCGGCCATTCACATGCGATGTCGACCTCCAGCGTCTGTCGCCTCCTCCTCCTCCATTGCCACTAAATCAGAGACCAAAAGGTCCAACGGATCGGGAACAGAACACAGCATCGTCCAAAAGCTAGCGGATCCACCGCGGAGCAGCGCAGTCCTGAGGATGAAACGCAGACATCATCAAGCTGTCACAACTACACACACGAAGGGGAAAAAAAGAGAGAGGCAGGAAAAGAAAAGGAACGAGGTTGCCCGGACGGCGGTGGACGGACCATGGTTACGAACTTCAAAAGATTACAGAGACATCAAGTATAATACTTGATTCATCTCTTAGTAATATGTTACAGCTGCCAAGTCTTCTGTATGGATTCAATGGACTTTTGCAATGCCAGACCGTCGCTCCCAGCGCACGGGCTCCCGCAATCGAAGCAAGCAAGCCGGCGCGCCGTGCCACTTTCCTTTTTCCTTGGAAGCACGACGAGCCAAAACGGTTGGCGCATTATTTCCACTTCCTTGCTCTACTACTGGACGGGAGCTCTCTCCATCCAACAGACGCCCGCATGTGCTCCAACTCCAAGCCGGCAGTTCCGCGCACGTCTCTAGAAGGATTCCTGCAGCCAACTCCCGCTGAGAGTCCTTTTTCATCTGGTATGGACGTAGGTACCTAGGTACCAATGTACATCAGTGGTATCGTATATCAATCACTGTATTTCACGACAGAAGCTTTGGAAAATAGCGCATGTAAACTACATATCTGAGAGGCAGATAACAAAATATCTTTGCCATTATTTGGGCTGCTGATGGAAATTCTTTCGATCTAACCGACTGCATATAAGACGAGAAAACATGTCTGAAATCCGTACAGACGAACGTTTTCCCCCACGTCATCCATCATAATGCCTTGATGCTTGTCCGTTTTTCCCAATGCCCGCCTATTCACTACTAAGAAATACGCTCGAACACCGCTTCAACGCGGGAAAATAATGGCCCGACAAACAACGGATGATGTCCCGTTCCCACCAAAGTTCCGGACATTGATCGAGACGATAGCTGCAATAAAGACTCGACAAAACGCCAAAGACACGTGTGCCTCGAGAAAAACATGTACCGAGAAGGAAAGCCAAAAGGCCAACATATACGGGCGAAAATTATATGCATAAAAAGCCACAGAGGGTATGTTCCGCGAAGAAGAGAAGTGATGTGCGAATCGGGAATTAGGTCGACCAGATGGTAGATCAATGGCCGACGGATATGCTGGCCGAGTGCTGACAATAGTCGAGCTGCAAGCTCAATGCCGTCTATTTGAACTCATTACGGCTGACCTGGAAGGCCATGATGAACATCCATATCAAGAAGACCGACCCGATGATCCAAAACGCGAACGCTGCTCTCCAGCACGAACCTGCCAACATGTTAGCGCACTGCCACCCGAAGAAGAGGTTCTACAATGTCCGAAGTCATCGCGGTATGCTGTGAAACTTACAGATGTTATTCTGCTGCAGCCAGGCTAGCGTCTCTGTCGATGCTCCGAAACTCTTGTTGTTGTCCACATACAGCTGGCACTGGCCATTAACGTTTGCACGAGCTCCAAAAAGTTGAATCGCAGTTGCGATGACGCCAGTCAGGAAGAGCGCAAACAGGATGAACGACCCAAGCATCATTATGCCCGGAAGCAACCGCCGTTGCGCGATGAGGGAAAGCTGGATGAGGATGAAGACGACGGTGAGCGCACCCACGGTGACGCCGAACGGGAAGAGCCTGTGTAGACACTTCAATCAGCCATTGAAACTTTCCTCGACTCTACCATCCAGCATCGAAATCAAGATACTTCAATGCTACAAAAGCAACTTACCATGGCGTTCCCAGGCGCATTTGGCTCTGTATTTGCATGAACTGCGCAAATATCCCAAGTTCCAGACACCCGGTGAGCAGCATGATGATTGTCCATATGTTGAGCTGTACGTCCGGCCAGAAATACTTTTGCCGTACAATGACGGCATGGTCTACCACAGAGCGGGCGGCCATGTTGTAGGATGGATCTTTGAGTTTAGGTTGGCGGAGTTGTAATGCGTCTAGTTGCGGGTATACGACGCGGGAGGACTATTGCACTTTTTCAGTCCCCGAATGGCACTTTTTTCTTAATTCATGCGATTCCTTGAGTCGAATTGTGACCCCGGTGTCACCGCGTAAGTGTATATGCGCAAAGTGGAATTCTGTTCAGAATGGCTGCGCGAGACCGGCGAGGTGCTGGGACGAATGACTGTGTGCCACGATGGACTATGCAATCACAGCGCAGGCGAATCCGACACAGCACAGGAGCAGGCTCGAGGTCCTGAGAAGCGGCACGGTATGAGGCGGATGAGCGAGAGGGGGAGGGGGTACAGCGACGTCGGGCAATGCGCAAGAGGAGTGGATGTGGAATGCGAGATTGGGAGCAGTCAAGCCAGCGTTTTGACGTCGGTACCTGGTGGAGCGGAGCGGAGGGAGTTTATGACGGCGAGGTGTGATGGCGGCAGAAGTCGAGGTGGTTGTGTTGTTTGTTGGCCGTTGATGAGATGCAGATGCCGGCTGTTTTGGCTGGCGCAGCCCGGCGGAGGAGGTTGGCAGGTGGCAGGGAATCCCGTTGCAACCTCCCCACCTCCAATACATCATCCTCACGTACGGGGAGCCTTTCGCATCCACGCCCGAGCCTGTTTTCGGGGCCGAGATGAAATACAATAGTTGCACGTAATACTATTATTTACCCGTCTACTCCACTGGTCTTGATCTATTGCTCTGGCCGCAAGCCTATCCTTCCTTCGTCATTTAGTTCGGTTCTAGGACGGGATGACATCCAAGTCCACGTCCTACCATACCTTTATGCTACCGACACCCATCCGTCCAACACCAAAAAAAATAAAAATGATTGGAATTAAATGTACAATGATGAAGGTAAAGACAACAAATTGCATCGACGCAGCCCGATGCTCATGTATCGCGCTTCTTCCTCGTCATAATCTTTGTGATTGCGTGTCTGATTACCACACCAGCCTTCTCAGTCTCCTTCTTCGTCAAGCCTGTTGTAATGCAAACCTTCAGGGCCGGCTGTGGCTGCCATGTCAGTTCTTTAGCCCCTGCCCCGAGCATTTGAGGCATCGCCTTCGAACGAGTTATAAGGACTCCGTTCATGACACACTGCGTCACGTTCATGTTAGCAGTCAGACCAGTGTAAGAAGATCCGGAGATTTGTTACCTCATCAACAACATCTTGCAAAAGCCATTCCTGATCTTCTTTGCCGAGATTCCTGGCTTTGAGCACTTCCGGTTTCAAAACAAGGAGCATCACGGGGTTGTCGATTGCGCTACTGCATCTGACCCAGTCACTTCTGGGGTCCAACTGGCCTTTCATAGCTTTGATGTTTTCTCGCAAAGTTACAAGCAGTTCAGGGGTTTCTTGAATCCACCGTATGGTCTCGCTGACTGTTGTCGAAAGCATGGCAGGAAGCGCAGCGGAAAACGTATACGCAAGCGACGAAAGGCGCTGATGGCTGACGACTTCATCGCTGCCGGCGCAAAAGCCACCGGCACCGCAGAAAGGCCCTGCCAGTGACCCAATAATCATATCGACATTCGTAGGATCGACGTTTTGCGCTTCAGTAACGCCACGGCCAGTGCGGCCGGCGACGCCATAGGACCATGTCTCGTCCAGGATGAGCCGGAACTTGTACTTGAGCTTGAGTTCAATCTGCCAGCAGTTAGCGCTCTTGCTCGACCTCCTCAGCAGCATCACAACGTACCAATTTGGGCAAATCAACCTCTTCTCCAGTCGTCTCGAAGAAGCCTTCCGTGACGATGAAGCGCCTGGTCAGGGGCTTCTTAGCCTGCTCTTTTGTCACACGTTGCAACACCCGTTCCAAGTCTGCCATGTTGTTGTGCTCAAACCACCTGACCGTGCTCCGACTGATCTGAATTCCTTTCCTTGCGCTGTAGTTGATTGCACTGTCGGCAACGATGATGTCGCCACGCTTGGAGAAGGCAGGGATAACCGATGAGATGGTGGAGAAAGACTGTGCGTACACGATACATGCTTCCGTTCCGAGGTGAGCTGCAACGTCCGCCTCGGTCTTGAGATGCACGTCTTGGGTTCCGTAGAAGCCTGGAGGTCCGCAAGGTCCGACACCATACGTACGCAGCGTCTGGATCGCCTTCTCTTTTATGGTATCGTTGGTGTTGAAGTTGTAGAAATTCAGCGAGCCGAGGTTCGTCACCGTCCGGCCGGTGGACAGTTTACATTTTGGTGCGGAAGGTCTACTTCGGGGTCAGTCCCATGCCTGAGAGCACGGCGCTCGCTCAGTCTAACATACCCAACGATCACAGGGCGCTTTTCATTCTCGAGTTCCTCGAACGGTGTCTCCGCTGCGACTAGGGGTTCGGGGATCCAATCGTCCACCAGATCGTCAATCTCCTGCAGCGCATATTAATGCAAAACACAACACATCCGGTTTGGTGCAATGACCATACCTCTTCTGTTAATTTTACATTCTTCTCCTTCTGCGTGGAGTATTTTGGCGAGAGTAGGTATCGAACGGCGAAGAGGAAGAGAAAGGCTTCGAACACGGATCGCACCGGATCGTTCTGGTAGCTGGAACGGACATATCGCAAGAAAATCGCAGAACCGGGGATCTTCTGGAACAATAATGACAATTCGTTGGCATATGCCGTGACGATCTGCTGCACATCGTGGGCATCCATTGTGGTGAGGGCGCTGGGTCTGCGTGAGCTATGGAGATTGAGGGAGTGCTGGTGAGATGGCCGCTGGCTGAGGTTTAGGAGTAAATGACGCTCGGTCGCAATTATTGTCAGACGGCCAGGGACCACCAGCCACACATTGATTCGCAACGAACACCAAACAGGAACGCCGAGTCACGTGATACAACTTTGAGAAAGCCAACGGTGTTGTAGATGTACAATGTCATGGCTTCATGTGGTCGCAGGTCAAATTCAGCCATGCATGCGGCGCGATTTGTCCGCCTGAGAAACGCATTCGGACATACTCCGATGAGCCAGGGGCTGTTGCACGGGAGCAGTGTCACAAAAGCCACAAGAACAACGAAGGGTAGCGAGGAATAAATAGTAGCCCTTGGAGCAAACTGCTATCAGAGCAATCGAAGATGTGAATTTTATGCGACCAGTCAATATCAAGACCCAGTTACACCGCGAAAGACCCCGTCACGCATCCCCTTTTCCTTAACCTTTTGCTCGACCGTATCCGAGAGTGCGGTTCAATTCTTCGTAACCATGGCAAAAGTAGGGAACCCCTTCTATTTCATTCTCCAACGATCGAGTTGTTCACCTGTGCTTCTTGAAGCCAATGTCGTCGGCCTTCTCACGGAAGCATTGACGGCCTAGAATTCCCTGTCAGCTTGGAGCTCCTAGCCGTGTTCCATGCTTGTTACTCACAGATGTTCAGACCGTACTTCCTGATCAGACCAGCCTTGTGTGTGCAGACGCGGCATTCGCGAGCGCCCTTGCCGTAGGAGCGGGGACGGGAGTACCAAACGTTGTCGTGAGCCATGATTGCGATGGTCTTGTGGGCTTGAGGTTATGCCTGGAGATAACCGCGTGTTAGCCTCCTTTTCAACTATCCTTCAATAACGGCCGCAGCGATATCGCCTCCGCTGTGCGAGCAGCCTGGTTGTCGTAGGCTTAAGGAGGGAGAAGGTCGAAATGTGGGAGATGTGGTTGACCGATCGAACCGTGTTTTCGTTTCGTAGCTCAACCGTTCGAAGCGATTCGGAAAGCGGGCGGTATCGTCGTGCATAATTCTCTAATACAGCAAACAATAATGGAAGGTCTTACCTTTCACGAGACTGTCGGTGCAGGGTATGAGGCTGATGGTTCGTGTATGATCAGACAGCGGAGGTGAACTTTGCTAGGTGTGATGGTTTTCCTCCCATTCTAGCGAGCGGTGTGTGTGCCGACATTCCTCCAGTCACGTGCTGTCCGAGGCAATGCAACGCAGCGCCGCGCACCCACTCCCGCGGAACATCCCCAATGACCACCGTGAATACCTTAATTCGTGCATGTAGAGAACATGCGGCTTGAATTGGCTCACGAAATAATGTGCAAGTGTTGCCTTCGAATTTTTAAATGGTCCGGACTCGGCCGAGATGAGCGGCACCGTCACCTTTAAGTACTGTGCAATCGAATGCTTGACATCAAGGTGCTCTTGAGTACCGCATTGTATCGATCAGTGTGGTCTGGCAAGCTAGCATTGATCAACATGCCACACTGCTCGTACAAAGACAGTAATGTGAACGGGGCGTAGCCATTCAGAGCAGATCGGGGAAGAGTGCAAAATAATCATTGGTGAGGCATCACTTCATCTGCGGTACCGTTGTGCATAATTGGATTTTATTGTTCTCAACATACAAAAAGAAACACACCTTCCATGATAATTGTACCTTTATATACGTTTCAATGTCGCCCAGAGAGCGTCAAGTCCGTGAATGAAAGTAAAGTAGAAAAGAGAGAACGGAGTCCCACAACGCATCTATCCTCGAACCCCATTGGAAGCAGAACTCTGAAAACCCAGACAACATTGATAATAAAAGATGCCAGCATTCGACGAGCAAGAATGAGGAAATTACATGTGTTGGTGTGTGCGCCCTTCTTCCTTATGCAACAACTGGGAGCAAAAAGTCGCATTTTATAGGCGCACCCATGGCGTTACAATGGCAGGCCGAGCCAACCCAGCTCTCGCGCCCCAGGTATCCAGCGAACAATAAAACGACAGGACAAGCAAGCAAGCAAGGGCGCTGGCACTTGAGTACGGATATGGGGAACGGGACCGAGTTGAAAAGGCCATCCATTATTCTCGCATGTCAAGTCAAGGCCCGCTAGTCTGCTCGCATCCCCCAAAGTCCGCATCACTCGCTCCACACCAGCCGAAGAGGCCATCAGTGTGTATAACCTGGTGACGAATGATCCCGAATCGTCCTTGCCTCTCTGTCTTGCGCTTTCTCTGTGAGCGAACACGCAATCGATGCCGGAACGCCTCGTTCGTCGTCAGGCGAGATTGCGAAAGGTCAATGCTGCGTATTGTTCCTGTAAGCCCAGCACTCGCTCCTCTCCTAATCTCAGCGAACAGCCAGCCAGCTTTGCAGAGTGAACCAGCAACCGCCAAAAGCGGAATTCCGGAGCTGATGTGGGCATTGAGCTTCAAATGGCCCCCAAGATGAATTCGTCTCCCTGAGGCACGAATATGTACATTCCAACATACGAGGTCTGCCACCAGCCCCTTGCATTGCATTGTCACGAATGCTCTAGGCCACCATGAAAATCCCTTTGAATATCGAATGGTCTCCATGCGGGAGACGTGAAGAATGGCCTCCATCTCTCCAGCTCGCCAATTCCCCATCTCAGATGCCATCGTGCATCGTCCATCGTCCATCGCCCATCCAATTGTAACCCCCTTCCGCCAAGCCCATTAACCCCCAAAACGGCTCTAGCCCCGTTGCGACGCGGCCGGGACGTGTCTGGGACGTGTCCGCGTCGCCTCGCTGCATGGGCGCTGATTGGCCAATGCCTCCTGCCGCACGAAAAGCAAGGAACGGCGTGTCGGGGCAAACCAACTGCGTTGGAAAAAGCTACCCCTCTTTCGTGTTTCTCCTACCGGCGTGACTTTTCGTGTTTTCCCCCCCCCGGACCGACCGACCGACGCGCGCGTGTCTCTGTGCCCATTTAAACGACCTACCTACGACGTCCCTTCCATCCATCGGCCACCGCTTTACAAAAGACTGAACGTGCGCTGGAGGGGTCGTGTCGGGGTCCCGTCGTCAAGGCGTGCAGCACAATAATGTGCCGGTCATTCTTGCATCAGCCAGGCAGAGCGCACGGTCGTGCGACATCCTGCTCGACGATACCTTGGCTCAGCAAGGACACGGTCCCGTCCGCGTGTGGCCCTCGGACGGGGCGTTGGAGAGGACAGCTGTGTGCCACTCGGCTGGATTCGCATGGGGTTGATCAAGCACAATCGCATTGGTTCTTTATTTTGTATGAAAAAGTCGAGACACACTGACTCCTGATTGCTCTGTCGTGACTTCAGCTGCTAGATGTACATGTGCAGAGAGTCCACACGATCTTCATGACTTCGCGAAACAACCAAAGGAGACGAGCGGATGTGGCATCCATAGCGAGTGCGTAACAGACAGAATGGCAGATGGAGGGAGGAAAGGAAGCCAAAAGCAAGAGAGCAAATGAGAAGAAAAAAGCAGCCCGCAGTCGGATGTGTATCCTCCCCATCCGTTTTGCAAAACACCAACCCGGGTTATCCAACGACCTCGGGGAGAAGAGGTCCATAAGCAGGATGCAATCAGAAAACATAATGGAATCTAGCGCTATCAAAGGCGTGGGTATGGAAGTCAAGTGCAGCGGCGAAGCTACTCTGTAGATGATGCTGGAAATACGCGAGTTGGTTTGCACCCATCGCTCTGCCCTTATCGATGCAGAACTGACAAAGGAAAGATGGCGGATTGCTCTTGTCGAGGTGTATGACGACCGCATAAGACACGTCGTGCTGTCCGGTCGTGGAGGCAAAGTCATTATCGGTCATTCGTCGGTCGTCGTAACGCTGAGTTGGCTCGGCGTTCTATATTAATTAGGTGTGTGGGGAGGCAGTGGTAGATGCGTCTTTCATGACATCAATGCCTCTCCGAGATCCATCCCAAGACCAGTGGGATTCTCCTGCTTGGGAAGCAAGGAGCTTGGAGGCAGGAGGGTGTCAAAATTGAGCCTTCGTCTCGCCTCGCGTGCAGCGATAGGAGTCTTGCTGTCGATGGGAGTTCTGGACCACGATGCAGATGGTTGAGCGGGGCTCGGAGACATGTTTAAGAATTCTGAAAAGTTGATGGGGTTGTGTGGTGTATTCATGACGAAGTTGGGAAAGCCTAGTTCTCCGCCAATTTGGCCACCGCCAGGTGTGGACATCATCGATGACGGCAGAGGGGTTGTCTTGGACGGAGGCGTTTGAGGTGCGATGAAGAGGTGCTTCGACGACTTCTGCGCAGGGGAAGGCGAGGTTGCCAGGTACATGAGCAAGTTGGCGTCTTCTTCACCGGTTCGACTCCTTGCCACGGCGTTGAAGCCATCTTGCTTGAGGCGGGCGGATCTGGCAAGCGCGGGCGGTGGAGTGCGAGGACTTCTCATCGGCGGGGAGGATCGGATCGTGGAAGATGCAATCTGGAAAGAGTGGAGTGGCAGATCCTCGTCATCGTCTTCCGAGAGCAGAGGGGAAGGAGCGTCGTCCGGTACGGTGGATGTCTCTGAGATGAAGGACAGCGTGTGGCCGTGGGACATGGGGTAGCGGACATGACGGTTGCGTGAGTATACGGGCGACGACTCTGGCAGTCGGTACTGTGCCTTCCACGACTTTGCAACACCAGCTGACGATCGATGACGGACACGAGAGTGGTTGCTCGAAGCGGGATATCTTGGCTGCTGCGAGTATCTGGCCCGTTTCGACTGTGAGACACTGCCACCAGATCGACCGAGGTCGTCTGAGAACAGCAGCCCGCCGATGGGGGAGGAATCAAAGGTATGAGGCGGAAAGATGCGGTCAGAGATGCTGGAGGCGTCCGAAAGAGCGTCGTTGCTCGAACCGGGACGCTTTCGCTTGAGCTCCATCTCAATCTTGGGCTCGATTGTATCGATGCTAAGGTTCTCCCAGCCATGCTTGATCTTGACGTTGGCCAACGCCAGGCGGTTTTGGAGGGCTCGAGTCATCTGTAGGAGTTCACGAGAACGATTAGCTGTCCATCTGCAGGGCGTCTGGGAGAGGCACTCACCTTTGAGACCTGAGCCCGACGCAAGACCTTGTTAGCAACCTCAGCGGGCTGCTCAGTACTCGCCGTGGAAGCCATGCTGGAGGACGAATCGAGAAGTGCAGTGCAGACAGGCGAGGGGTGGAGACTGGAGAAGGAGGCAGTCGAGGAGGAGAGTTCGGGATGGGGGAAGGGACAAGTGAATCAGTGGACGAGCAACGAGCAAAGACCACGCGGATCAGCAAGGCTCTGCGGTGCGCAGGCGATCCCAGCAAGCAAGGCAGAGCAGAACTGGATGGGTGGATGTATGGATGGGACGGCAGCCAGGGAGAGGACGAGGGAGAGACGGAGGTGTCGACCGTTTTGTCGCAGAGAGGCTGAGAGGGCGTGAGCAGGAGGCCGAATGGGAGATGAGGAGAAGAGAGAGGATTGGTGCAGGTAGGGCTGGCTGGCTGGCTGGCTGGCTGGCTGGCTGCTGGGTAGCGGGCAGTCCGTTTCCCAGGCAAGAGAGGAACGAAAGGTTGGAGCCCTAGGGTGCACACGCCCACGCACTAGGGGACGGACAAAGCGCTGGCGGCGGCTGCTGCTCGCTGGGAGACGGCGGACGCAAGGGAATGCAGGAGTTGGAGATGGAGATGGAGAGGCCAGGCAATGGAATGCGAGTCTCTCGAGAGATGTGCAGCACAAATAATCGCAGCAGCCAGCGGCAAGAGTCGCGCTACCAGTGGAGGACGATTGCAGGACGAGATGGGTGACGGTGGGTTGACGATGAAAGTTACCGCGTGTACCGTATCCTACGCAGTCAGCCGCGGCGTACGGTACGGTAACGTAATGAACGAAGAACGGCGGGACAGGAACAGGCAGGAGAGCGACGACGTCACTACGGGGGCCAAGCGTGCCGGCGCCGATAAGCTGCCTGTCGCTCTGCAGGCGCGAGGGCGGAGGGCGGTAGGTGGGCGGTGGGCGGTGGGCGGCCGGCGTGCGCGCAATCTCTGCCCTGCTCCATCCGGGTCTCCACGCCGCCCAGCAGAGTGAATGCGCTGGAATGGCATCGTCGACTGCGCGGCTCTGCTGGTGCTGGAGCTGGCGCTGGCGCTGGCCGCTGCCTTCTTTCCTGTTCCTGTGCCTGTTCCTGCTTGCGCTGCTCCTCCTGCTCCTGCTCCTGCTCCTGCCATCGCCAACTTCCCTCTTTCTGCTGCCCTCCCTTCCCATCTCGTCTCATCAATCTCATTTCCTTCGTCCCTTTTCCTCCTCCCTCGCTCCCTCGACCTTTTCCTCCTGCATCGCATCGCTCCTCTGCTTCGCCGCCACGCTTGCGTTCGCTCGTTCTGCCACCCTCGCTTGGCTCTTCCCTGTCGCCCGCCTGTCAGCCCGCGCGCGCTCCCCCACCTCGCAGCTCCGATCCTCTGAAGACTGCAGCTTGACCTCTCGAACCTTGGATCCTCCGCCCGTTGGTTCCCTGTTGCCAATCGCACCTGTTCTCTCCTCCTCTCCTGCGCACTCCATCACCGTCGCCTGGACCGCATTCACTCCTCTGTTCTGCCATTCCATCCGTCGACCCATCTCCCGCCTTCACCGCTGAGCGGTCATGCCTTCGTTCCTCCGAGACTTGCGGAGGAAATCCAAGAGCTTTCGCAACGACCACAAGCCTTCCAGTAACAATGCTTCTTCCGCTGCCAACGCCCCTGCAACCTCGAGCGCGCCTCCGCCTGTTCCCGCCTCCGCCGCAACAGCTAACATTCCCCGGAACAAGTCCAGCTCGACCGTGAACTCAACCTACGACAATTCAAATTCCTCTGGCAGCAAGCCGCCCTCCGATCGTGGCTCGCATCCTAATCTCCGTAATTCCGTCATCAATGGCACTCCAACCCCTCCGCTGCCCGTCCGTCCGGCCGTCAATACCAAGCGATACAGCATTAACGTGAGTGACGCCGTCCAGCTTGGTCTCGTTCTATGACGGTGCGCTAACATGGCTCTCTTTCACGCAGGGCGCTGGTTCTCCCACTGGCTCGGAAAAGATTACATCGTCGCCATATGCTCCTCGGGTCCTCTCGGTCTCCAACAACACCTGGGTTCGTGTCTGCTAGAATGGTTATTGCAATTCGCTCCTGGCTGACAATCATATCAGGTGAACCAGAAGGTACTGCTTATCTTTGGACAGATCGGTGAGCCGTCGTTCAAATTGCTCGACGGAACGCTTGTCGTCAATCACCATAACGATTTGGTTGCTCCGACCTCATGGGAGGTTTCCCAGTCCTACTTCAAAGGTCTGGTCTACTTGCAACCCGGTCCAAACAAGATTCGCCTTGATTTTGTGTCCCCAAAGCTGTCTCAGAGCGCTGGTGCAATGGCTATGCATAGCACATTTATCAACGTTAATTACCTACCTATAAACTCGACCCCCCCGCTGGATCTTGCCATA
>Ga0115843_1012_pt1 | contig 18815 bp, 10 predicted proteins | sample InSIn4SAF170_2_FD_83857 | JGI IMG/M metagenome (GOLD analysis project Ga0115843, IMG submission 83857) | reverse complement strand
GGCCATCTCGAGCGTCAAAGACACTGAGCTCCACCGCTTCGTGCTCCCTGTCTTTCCTCCTCCGAATCCGTAACCTCGACCTCGTCGCTGTGAAGTCCAGACACAGCCAAAGTATACCACTACATGTGCGGCTGGCGGTCGAGTACGGTTGATGATCGACATTTGTGGACCATGAGGCCAGATATACATACATACGTACACCCGCTTCGTACAAGTCGCTTGGAAAGGCGGTGCATGTAGCTCTGGAAGCTGTAGACGTGATGGCCGTTGGGAATAGGCTCTCGCTTGGTATATCGTCGCTGACACCAAGTAGAGTCCAGTAGAGAACCATTCGGGCGACGTGAATGTACTCGCCATGCCTTTCATCGTACACTGCGCCTTTAGTGGGCTTGGGAATATCTCTCATCGTGAGGTTCACCACGACATCGAAGGTGAACTTGTTCGTTGGTGAAGTGTACGGTTCCCATAGTGCGTGTCGTTGAAGATAACCCTATGCTCGCAACATGGTGTGAAGCTTCTGCGCTGGGCCAGTGAACTAGCTCGTTGACCACACATTTGTCTCTCGTCGTGATGCACCTTCGCGCGACTCTAAGAGTTCACCTCTAACGGCATTTGCCTGTAAGGCTTCATGTGATGTCTGTCTGTCTGTGTGCTTCTTTCCCCTTCGTCACGTCCCTATTAACGTTGTCCATGGATGAGTCCGTGGCTACAGTGCCCACGAAGCTTCTTAAGGGCTTCTCCGACACCTTCGACTGCAAAGTACACGAGTGTGAACTACCGAAGGACATTCGATGGGTTTTCCTATATCCTATCCCTTCGACCACTTCTTGTTTTGAAGATGGATACCGACTCCTTCTCGTGAAACATCCTACAGCCAAAGGGTTCACGAGCAGCTTCTGCTCGTCGGGTGGCGACTGTAGCTCATACTCCAGCCCGCTACACACATGCTGTTGCTATGACCAAGGTGCCTCCCACTCTCATGAGTCCTTCATATCCTCGAGGAACTGCTGTTGGGCACAAAGAGATCCTGCCGTTGTCTCGCTGAGACGCTTCATGTGATCGCTTACGAGATTCACGCTGCTCATTCTCTCTTCACGATCTGGGCAGTAATGGCGTTAGAGAATGCCTCGCTCCAGAAGTGATGTCTCCCAGCTTCGTCCTTTTCCTCCTACTGAAGGTCTGAGCCTGAACAAGCGTAGAGGACACGACACTTGTGCGTTGCCTGTGTCCTCCAAATGAACAACACGCCTCATGTGCAAACCCGCCCACCGCGTTAGAGGGGGCAACGTGTGCCGTGTCCTTCAGAACCAGCACTTCGTAGCCTCAGTACCTAACTGTTCAAGAGCAGATCCTATCCGCGAGCCTTTTTGGTCCTAAACAATGGAAAGGAACCGCACGAGCAGCTTTCCGATCAGCTACACAACGAAATGAGACTTAACACCTTCTTTCCAACGAAGTTTGTCCACGAGTTGGAAACACCCGCGGCTTGTAGGTAAGTCGTCATTACTTGCAAGTCATAGGCTTCCCTTCCCGCTCAACACGTTCAGAGCGTGATGGCTTTGTATTTTCCAGATTCGTCAGATAGGACTTGGTGTCCTTCTAGCCTTTCGAGACTGCTCGGTGCATTCACAGTGTGCTAGTCACCTATGTCTATGTTTTCGAGAAGCAATGACACCTTTGTCCTCTTATCCGTAGCCTCTGTGGACTTTACGTTTGTTTGACAACGCAAGGTGATTTGCTTCAACTGCTAATCCTAGTAACTTCGCCTGGGAGTCATACCGTCTCTGGAGTTCAGACATGGGGATTATGGCGAGCCACCCAATTATCGCTCCGTGCTTGATCGGTTTTCACGCCTTGACGCCCCCAGATCTCTGTTGCTCTCTGTAGAGAAGTCGGCTCAGTTTTGTCTCGTGCCACAGGGCGTCCAGACAAACTCCAGCATCTCATCGCACAAAGCAAGACACGAGGGAAAGGAGGGCTCGACAGCCGTGATAGACTCCATGCCTTTCGCCCGTCGCTTGTATCTACTAAGGTGTGCCAGTGTGCTGTAGCGGAGCCTCGAACAGCATGCGCTCTTTCTCATCACGTCCATGTGCGGACTGAACCGTGGCCCCTATTGTCTACCTCGATCCCTGTTCAGTCCTTAGATCCTTTATCCATCAATCTTAGATGAGCAACAGTGTTGATTCTATCAGTTCTCCCAGTTCTCCCGACGGACGCCGTCACACTCACAACACGAACCTACATAGATGCAAACCCCAAGGCTATCAGTGAACCCATCGAGTCTCCTTCAATGGCCGCGCAGAGTCCCACCCAATAACCCAAGCGGTCTACAACCATACGTAGACACTCTGTTTTCCGTGTCCAACTCCAATCCCTCCATCATATCTCTCTCTCAAGCTGATCGTGGCTCAAATAGGGCCTCCCACTTAAACTCAGCAGTGCTGCTTTACGTACGAATGCTCCTTCCAATAAAGCCCACCAACAAGATGTGATGGTGACCTCAGCCCGATGGGTGGCGAGTCAGGCAGCATGCAACCAATTTCGTACTATTGTGTCTGCTCCTTTTATTTTTTTTACTTGGTGGAAAATGTAGACGGGAAACGTGTCTCGGAGCTACAGTAGAACTTTTGGGATGGCAACCTTCAAACTTGCGGGCACATCATCGCAGCGCATTGATCTCAGCTTCCGAAGGGGGTGACGGGCGTAAGGTCTTGACCATAGGAAGAAACTCGTAAGAGCTTGTCTCGAATGCACGCTTTCGGTTTCTGCATGCTGGTCTCCCCTCGTGCCTTGCTTTCGTAAGTGTCCTGCAAACTCTATTGTACGCACACATTGACTTGAACAGCTGGAAAAATGATCTAGTAACCCTGGAAGTTTTTCCAACTTTCCTCTCACGTCTACAATCGCGTGATCCGAGACAGCCCTAGATACGCGTCGCATGTGAGTCCAAGTCGAAGAGCGCTTCGTGTCGCGTCACTCGTGTTCTCCAATACTCGGATTTATGTCTATCAAACTCCAACCTATGCCCCAGTTTATAACCTTCCAACTCCTCATCCTTCTCCTTGGTGCGCATGCGGCACGTACCATGATAAACAGACACAGTTACCAGAATCCTGCCATCAGAGCAGCGGCAGGCGTAAGACCAGCCGCTGCGGTCGTAGCCCAGCTCTATTCGCTGGAGTGAAGGGCATGCCTGTAGAAGGGGCTGCATCAAGGCATGGAAAGCTGGCTTTATCGCTTTCGATTCGGCTTCCTTTCTATCCTCGAGCTCAGATTCGTCGAATTTATGGGCTTCCGATCGCCACGATATGGCTGTGTCGTTCTGGAACTGGAGGACCTGGAAGTAATTGGTAGTGGCGTAGTCGTACTCTAATTGAAATCTTTTGAGATTCTTGAAGCTCGGGAGAATGGGAAGTATTGTCTAGAGCGGTGTCAGTGCCCCAGCATGTCTACTATGTTATGTAGATGGCCCGGCCTTACAAGAGGGCAATTGTTTCTAATTTTGCTCCTCAACTTCAATATCTCAAGGTCAGGCATAACTTCATATAGCTCTGCTTCTGGTCAGTATTTGAGATATCGTGTACTTGTACCGTGTTAAAATTCGCTCACTTGCAAATACATTCGGCGCAAAATCCGAGGGAGTCATTGGAAACGAGAATGATTTAATGTTTATGCATGCCTCTCGAAGTCCACCCAATGACGATAGCAGCTTGGATAGACGACATGCGCCCGTAGATATGATTTCCAATGTTTCAAGACGCGGACAGCTCGATACCAAAGGAACCAGGTCCGAATTGATGTAGAGCCTCTTGACATGGGGAAAAAGCGTTTTGTGATGCTCAAAGTGTTCCATAATCTCCTTGGGAGGGCTTGTATGTGACTTGAAGCGTAACCTGGTCAGGTATCTGATCTTTTCCAGAACCGTGATGACGGTCGTGAACGTCGGAATAGCCATGGAGGGTCCCATAGCTACAGTAAACATTCTGAAGAACTTTCAGTGAGCCGTTAAGCCTCTACAAGCAGATTCTGATTGACTGCCCGCGCAGCTATCATAGGTAGTCCTCTCTTACCTCGCATTGCGCAGCAGGACAGGTGAATCATCCAGAACGTCTGGCGCTGCGACGATCTGGTCCCATGTTGCTCGAAGATGCTCGTAGACTATTGTCGACAGGACCTCTGAGAACCGCTTGCACACGAGCATGTGCGGGACGAGGGCGACCTTCAGCGACTCCCCATGCTCCCATTTATTAATTAGTCTTAACCATTCAAACACCATGAGCAGAAGCTCATCCGGAAGGTCAAGCAAGTCGGACCTGGAGGTCTGATGGGTCATATCGAAAATCTCGCACACCTGTGTCTGAAACGTGGGTAGATTTCGTGGGTGTCGACTTTACCTCGTAGCTTCCTAAGACTGGATGTTCATCCATGGATCGGTTTTCCACTCCAAGTACACATTCGACATCGCGCACGGACCACTACTCACAACATTACCGTCGTACAACTGTGGCACAGCTTCCTTCCTTTGCTTTGAATAGTCTTGTACCCCCATGGCAAACCTTGAGCGCACACGACTTGGTCCTTCGAAATCTGGGTTTCGTGCTATCTGTGCGGACCTTGTGTACCCACTCAGCCAATATCCTTCAACTCTTTTAGACATCGATATATAGCTTCGAATAAAAAACCTGTAATGAAAGCATGGCGTCTACATTTCCATTCTCCCTCGTCCATAGCAAGGGACTACCAATATAGTCTGCCAGCTGATGCTAGGCATAATGCTATACGGATACGTAGTGTACACAGAATCAAGGCGGCGCCCAACATAAGAAATGGTTGCTGATGAAAAAGCACAAAAGTGTTCACCAAGTGGAGGACGGGTATAAGCGATTCGGCCTCGAGAAGAGAGCCAGACAAGTGAGTGTGTGGTAACGAAAGGATACTGGAAGACGGAGTAACAAGTTTGTGTCTGAAAACGAGCAAAAACCACCCACCAAGAACGATTATACGGCTAGAAATAAGACCCAGAAGCAGACACAAGTAACGAGAGAGAGGGGGGGAATATATGTTAACTTTCGTATCAAGATCCATCCGTCGTTACAAACTTGCGTCCATGACAAAAGCAAACAGGAATTAACAGCAATGTTGGAAAATTTCGTTTTCGTGTCCCATGATATCAGTCTTGTGCATGCAACCTTCATCTGCTTTCCCTTCAAAGTACATCTCCTCTCCTGTTCGTCCACACGACGTCTCGACCCGCTCCTCCCCTTACGCTACGCCCAACTTCTTCTAACACCAACTCAAATGGCTTGCTGCCACCCCTGCTTTCCACATCTAAAGCTCATCGCGCACTTTGCTCGACGCACTCGAAGCGGCGCTGCTGGCGCTGCTGGCACCTCCTGCAACGTTGGACTTGATAGCGTTTGCAGCCTCCTCAACAGCACTGCTGATGGAGCTTGCGATGCTCTCAGCCCTTTCGCCACCGGCAGCACCAAGCTCGGCTAATCTTGCTTTTGCACTCTCAACAGCCTGTGCAATCCGACCTTGAGCACTCTCTAGGGCACTCTGCTCGGGACCATAAATTGCGCCGGAGACCTTTGCTCTTGCTTGTTCATAGCTATCTGCCACTTGGTTGGCAACTGAAGAATAGACAGAAGCCGCACTATCAGCAACGTGCTGAGCTGTCGGGGTGGGGGTGCCGTAAATGGCCGCAGAAATGGCGGCTTGAGCATCCGCCGCAATGGCCGCGAAGGATGATTGGGCTGACTCTGCATATCCAACCGGCGTTCCGTAAATGTAAACACTGGCTTGGGAGCTGGCAGCTGAGTAGGCGCTGGCTGCAGATTCACTTGCTTGTTCGTAACTGCCTTTCGTAGTTCCGTATATCTGAACGGAGGCAGCTGCAACAGCAGCATTGATCTGATCGTTCGCTTGCTCGATGATGCTCTCGAGGACAGGAGGAGGTGTGAATATGCTGCTGATCACGCTGGAGGCAGAAGCATATGAGTCGGCGAGGATGGAGCTAGCAGAGCTAGCCACCGCAGGGTAGCCAACATAGTAGGCACTGGATAGACGTGCCATGACACTTTCGGTAAACGCAGGTTCTTGTCCAACCACAAGCTCGGAAACAAGGGATTGGACTGCAGAATATTGAGATACTGCACTTTGTGTAAATGGGGTAGGCTTTCCGTAAACCTGCTCAGAAGCTTTGGAGATGAGGACGTCCCAGTTTTGACTGGCTTTGCTCGCAACCGATTCGTGCCATGCGGTCTCGGAGCCAATGACGGTAGATGAAATCTCGGACGCAAGGCTTTCCGCCTTGACAGTCGCTTGGGCTGCAATAGATTCAACAGACTTGAAGGGCTGGGGAGTTCCATAAACCACGCTGCTTGCTGCATCGACGAACTCAGAATAGCGTGCATGGGCCAGACCAATTGCTTGATAGTATTGGCGCTGAGCTTCATTCAAGTATTGCTCGTGAAGAGGAGTGGGCTCAACTCCGACCGCCTGTTTAGCCTTTGTGTACCTGTTCGGCGTGTTAGCTATGTGTCAGAATGTAACGAGCATGGGCAGATAGAACGCACTGTGCGGAAGCAAGGTTGAGACCATCAGATAGCTTGGATTGAGCGATGGCAGACACCGACTCAAAGAAGCCTGGAGTTGGACCTGCAGCGGCAGACTTCACAGTCTCTGTGTATTGCAGAGCCGCTTGATACTTTTCACTTGCAGCAGATAGGGCACCCGAATATGCACTTTCGATTGAAGCGCTCATCTGCTCATGAACTGGCTTGGGTGTGCCCGCTATTTTCTCAGAAAGGCGAGTAAGGGCAACTTGGTATTGGTCGTTCGCAGCGTTGATAGCAGCCTGAAGTTTCGAGCTTGCCTCTGCCGAAACAGACTGAATCGCGGGAGTTGGAGTTCCATATATAGCGTAGGAAGCAGCAGTAACGGCTTGCTGATACTGCGCGTTGGCAGCCTCCATGGCGGCTTGGTACCTCGAGCTGGCTTCGGCCGAGATTGATTGGAGAACAGGAGTTGGCGTTCCATAAATGGCATACGAAGCAGCGGTGACTGCTTCAGCATAGCGTTCGGAAGCAATGCTAGATGCGCTTTCGACAGTTCCTGGCTGCGTGCCGAAGAGGATGCTGGATGCTGCTGAGAAAGCCTTTTCGTACTGCTCTTGAGCAACGGACGTGACTGATTCAACTGAGCCCTGCGTGCTTGTAGGCGGAACGATAGCGTCGCTGACTGCACGTGTGATATCCGCTGCCTTGTCACCGGCAGCGCTGAAGAGACTTTGCAGCTTTTCCGAATAGCTTTGAGCCGCGGATGCAATATCTTCGCCATACACATCCTCATCCAGAATGGGTTCTCTGGCTTCTACGAAAGATGCAGCAACACCACCCCATACCTTCTTGGGGCTCTCGACGGCTTCGGAAGCCACTGAAGCGACAGACTCGACGCTAGATGATGCTTCTGAGACAACAGACTCGGCAGGCGGCACCAGGCTGCCCTTGAGCTCCGCCGTTGCTGATTCTGCCTTAGCTTTGTTGGCAGACACGACGCTCTGGGCCTTCTCGGCAACAGGTGTCTCCTTGCCAGCGATAGCAGAGGAAATGCTGGAAGCAGCATCTGCTGCTCGTTCTGAGGCCTTGGAAGATACAGATTCGACGTAATCCTGAGCGGAGGAGGCAGCGGAAGAAGCAGCGTCGGTCGCTTTCTCTACAACATCCTCTGCAGCCTTAAGTGGCCTAGGTGGAATGGTTTTGGTAGTGAAGTCATCGCTGGCATCCTGAGCCTGAATCTTCCATTTTGCGACATCCTTGAGGCGGAGCAGCTCCTGAGCCGCCTTAAGAGAGATGTCCATTGCGCGTTGCTGAATATCTTCTCCAACCTGCTTAGCATCCGCGAAGCTTGCGTGACCCATCGCCCTGGCTTGGACTTCATCTCGCCATTCGTCAAATGTACGCTTGAGGTCGTGATATTTCTGCCAGTCTTTGTACGTCACGCCGTCCATCCACGCCCATCGCATACCGATTTCCTGTAAGCCAAGGTCTCGGATGTTATCGATCACGTCAAGGGTGGAGTCCGACGCAGCCTTGATTAAGTTGTGCGTCTGTGCATCGTATGAGTTCTTCCATTCTCGGACTGCCTGTGCCTTGCTCTTGACCTTTTGGGTCTCATCTGACAGTGCCTTCAAGGCTCGATCCTGAGCCGCTTCCAAGTCCTGTTCGGTTGAATCCTCTGGGAGTGACTTGACTTGCTTTGTAATTGCAGCTTTGACCCCTTGGAGTGCGGATGCAGAAGCAGCCTCGAGCTCTGTAAGTTTGGCCTCGCCGACTCCCCGACCATGCTTGGCAATCTGTTCTTCAGCAATTTCCTTAACACGCTCTTCCAAGTCCTCAGAACCTTTGTCTGCCGCCTTAGCGAATTTCTCTTGCCAAGTCTTCAGGTCAGATGAAATTTGTTCTCGGACTTCTTCGGCGCTAAGAACTTTCTTTCCATCTGCTGCCTTTGAGTCGGAGCTTGGGGTCTCGGCGGGCTTCTCGATGGCCTCGGCAACGGAAGCTGAGGGAGTGTAGGTGGCCGATGCTGCGACCTCGGACGACTGGGGAATGGCAGTGGCTTCGCTGCGTGAGGTCAGTATTTGTCTCGATTGAGCATCCTCCATGCTGAGCTTACTTATCGATGGATTCAACAATTGCTTCCAACTTCTTGCTGTCCTTGTAGCGTCCGAGTCTCTCGCTGATTCGCAGGAGCTGCGGCTCAACATTGTCGCCGTAAAGAATCCGAAGTCTTGGCCATACTGTCGTCATAAAGACGTGGCGGGCGGAGGCATCTGCCCATCTGACGTATGGGAAAATCACATGCACCGTGAGATGGTGGCCCTGAGCCCAAGCTTGTCTACCATAAGGGAGAGCCGCATAGTATGCCGGAAGCAGTGTATTGTGATACGCATCAACTGCGGCCGCGGACGCCTCATTATAGTAAGGTGTAATTACGTTGGACGCTTGCTGAATGTGTGGCCCCAGAGTGGTATCGTACTGTGATTTGACCTTGGCCTGAGCAATGTCCAGTTGGGGGCGAATAGTCGAGTCCCACTGGGCTTGAGCGGCAGACTGCAAGTGAGCAACGCGTGGGGCGCCATAATTATCGTAGTTTTGCTTGGAGAACTTTGCAGCAGGAGCATAGACGTCCTGGTTGAATTGTTCGACATATGGGCGGGCCGCATCAACATACGGGGCGAGGTACTTATCGTAAGAAGGCTCTAGGTATGGCGTCGCCTGCGATCGCAGGGACAAGTATGGCTTGCAGAGTTTGGGGGAGGTGTCAGTCAAGCCCGAAGGCGACGTCGGGCAGCGAAAAAGAGCTGTGATGATCGAGTACCAAAGCGCGAGCCTGTAGAAACATCATGGGTGAGTCTGTGGCTGTTTGGAGTTGGAGGAGTAGGCAGTTAGCACGAACCTGAAAGCGGTGCTGATGAGACTTCCACCGCGCGTCCGCCGAGCCTTCGACGGCTGTGGTTTGACGGGTTTGGAGACGACATGGCCGTTGATGTGGCCATTTGACTGCGGTGTGGCATGGCCGTTTGCTTGAGGTTTCTTGCTCTTGGACTTGCGTGACCTCGAGCTCAACTGGGCCGAGGCCTGAGAAGCTAAGGACTGCATCTTGGAGGGCGGCTAGCGCTCACACCAGTGTGCGTCGACGGTGGTTCCTGGAGCTTATCGAATCGTTTCGAAGGAAGCTTTACGAAAGGCGATGGCTATCGCCTGGAACGCGGTGGACAGGTTAGCGAGATGGCAGCGAAATACGCGAGAGTTCAGGGATGTGGATGATGAGGTCGGCGAGGAGGAAGAGGACTCGGAGCTGTACGTACAAAGACCAGGCTCACAACCGGGGAGCAGGAACAGCGGAGAAAGACGATGGATTAGGGGGAGAAGGAGGAAGCAACGGAAGACGGGAGGTTGTCGTCGAGGCAAAGGTAGCCGGGCGGGAGGAGGAGACTGGGGGAGGAGGTGATGTGATTGCGGGTTTCTGGGAGGGATTCGACGTGATCACCGGCCTGGCTGCATCATTGGGCGGGCGTGAGCAAAGCAAAGCAACGCACCAGAAGCCAAAGCAAATGGAAGGGCAGGGCAGGCCCAGGCTGGCAGCCTGCACGGACACGCTGCGACATACCCGCCAGAACGTCATCGTTCGCGCGAGAAGTTGGAAAACGCCTATCGCTGGCCGCCTGCACGACCTCCATCATCGCTGCATGGCAACAGGCACACCCTCAGCGACCAGCTGGAGCAACGTCCTTTCGAGGCTGTCCTCTCTGCTGTCTGCTGCACGCCGCACCCTTCGGTCGCGTCGCCGCCTCGGCTGAGCGTGAAGGCGGTGTGTGCGTGTTCACGGCTGGCTCATCTTCCTACTTGATAAGCATCCTCGTTGCAGCACCATCAACTCGCTATATACGGCCGCTTCATTCTTCTCCAGGTCGGAAGCATGTGCTAGCAGGTTTGATGTCACGCCGTTGACGGAAAGGTCCACCGAACGAACGCTACCTGTGGCTGCACGATCGATGGCGTTTGTTGTGTGAAGTGTGCCAGATTGGCGATGGGTTCCCTGCTCAGCTCCGCAGGCGACTTCGGTCCCCATCATGGATCAAGTTGAACAACCGTGGATAGATATCACCACAGGAGCAATGTCCACACACGTTGCAAACGGCCTAAGTATCACGGCACCCTTGAATGACAGGTCCCTGCTGCTGATGGATGTACTTTTTCGTGACGCTTATGTGTTGATTCCATTCAGAGCATTTCGTGGCCATGGCCGTGGTGGTGCATCGCAGCCTGAGGCGGCAATCTCTTCCGTGGCCACGCCGATCCATCGATTCATCACCACCACCGACCGACTGTTGTCCTCAACATCCTCCTCTCTCCGGTTACTCCTCACGAACGCTGGTCTCTTTGCACGCAATGTGCTCCTATCCCCATCTTCTTTCGCCAAACTAATAGATTCGACACTCCTTCCTCACCCTGTCCACCCGACCTTTGTACACTGCACCTACCGCTTCGGTCCCGCTCAACATCCTCTGCGACGAGCGTATCCGCCTGTTCGCCTCCACAATCTGCTTTCGATGCCCTACTGAATCAACCCTCCTTTGCGCGGCTCTCCGCCTCTCACCTCCCCCTGCGCATACGGCAGTCTCTCCCTAATACGTCGCACGCCCCTCAGCTTCCGTCCCTTGCCACGATCATGGCCTCCTCCACCGAGGACCCTCTTGCGGGCTTGTATGCTCAAGATCCCCGGAGAACCGACGTCACAAACGATGCAGCTTTTGCTTCGGAAGCCAGGCCGGACGAGGTCTGCAGGATCTGTCGAGGCGAAGGCAGTCATGACGAGCCGCTATTTTATCCGTGCAAGTGCAGTGGCAGTATCAAATTCGTACACCAAGAATGCTTGATGGAATGGCTTTCTCACTCTCAAAAGAAGTACTGTGAGCTATGCAAGACGCCCTTCCGGTTTACAAAATTATACCACCCGCAAATGCCAAACCATCTCCCCGCCGCCGTTTTTTGTCACAGAGCTTTGGTTCATGTCTTCAGCCACTTGCTGACGTGGTGTCGTGGCATCCTGGTTGGCTTTGTCTGGCTGATTTGTTTGCCGCTGGCCATGCGCATGGTCTGGCGCTGGCTATTCTGGGTTGGCGATGCGGGTTGGGCGCGCGACGTTCATGTGCATCATGTTCGCACGCCCCAGTCCACTAGTGAAGGAAGTTCTTCCGTTACTCTTGCATCTGTCGTTTCGTCCATCAGCTCAGCTCTTGAGACCAACTCGACCGCCGCGGCGCAAGCACTTCCTAGCATTCTGTCCTCAATATCGCATCCATCCAACAGAAGTGTTGGCGATTTTAGCTTGTTGAAGGCATTGCTCTTCCGGTTCAACAATATCGGCCCCTACAGCTCCGTGGCAATGCCCATGTCCGGTTCTGCCTCCAGCAATTCAACTAACACTACTAGCCTTTCATCATTGCAGCATTCTTCTCTACTCTCGGACGTTGCTTTCTTCAGCTCCTTTACATCGTCTCCCTTTATCAATCGCATCATCCTAGACATATTCGAAGGACAGGTCATCACGATCGTAGTTGTCATTGCCTTCATCCTCATATTCCTCATTCGCGAATGGGTAGTTCAGCAGCAGCCCATCATTGCTCTCGGTAGGCCTGAGCAAAACATACCAGAAAGAGCTGGGAACGAAGTTGAACAAGTTGCTGCACCACTTGAGGATGACGATCACGACGATCTCCATATCGATGACCATGATGACCCGCCAGCGCTAGAAGAACCCGACATCCGTGAGAACCATGACGATGATAGAGTCGAAAATCTGCCACAGGATCGAAGCGACACCGACGCCCATTCGCTTATCCAGCAAACCTCGACCAATGTCGATGGTATGCATGCCAATTCTGAATTCGACCCTGGTCTAGCTCCTGAGCATTTACTGCAGGATTCTGGCCTCCGCGTAGAAGCTTCTTCGTCATCTCAGAGCACGCAGGCCAATCTGAGTTTATACGCTGCGTCCGGGGATGGTACAGATGAACGTAACGCAGCGCACGACGAAGATCGCCAAGTTCAATTGCGTCAAATATTGGAGGATATGGTGGATCAGTTACCTGCTGAGATGCGTGAGCAATACTATCAAACGCATCGTATTGACCAAGTCGTTCAAAACATGAGGGGAGCTCCATTGGAGGAAGTCGATCGTCTAATGGAGAGGATTTCGGCGCTGTCTGCGGACTTGCGTACACAAATGGAGGAATACCAAGACATAACGCAGGACCAAGCAGACAACGATGCAGAGCAAATTGAAGATGCAGCTGCACCCAAAGCATCTGATTCCATCAGCTCCACAGATTCCGAGCCAGAATACGAGCCTCGCCTTGAGGCCGGGCCTCTACGAGGGCGACCGAACATGCCTTCGCGTGAGCGATCTTTCATCGCGACCAAGATACGGCGGGACATTGAAGAAGGCGACCACCGTCGCATCCGCTCCGCCACGCGAACCGCAGGCGACGATCAAGCTGAAGAGCCCAACAGCGAAGATAGCAGCGAGAGTTGGCAAAATGTGTCCGATATTGACGGCGATATTGCGTCTCAATCTGTGCCAACCACTGCTGAGAGGCGGTCGCCAGCGTTATTTGATGGCGCCCCGAGTCGGCCGACTCCTCGGATTCATGTTGGCGAGTCTACATCAGAGGAAAGTGGAGAAGATGAAGATCATTCTTCTTCTTCATCGTCCGCCGCTCCCCCCAGTCCCGCTGGTTCAAACGGCTCAGTTTTCTCTCGCTCCTCCAGTGTGACCAACGCAGAACAAGCTGACACCCCACCCCCGGAGGACGACGAGCTGCCTGAGGCGGCCGCTATCGCTGCCGCAAACGAAACTGCGGAGCCTCCGCCGGCCCAAAGACAGGCTCTACCACCTGGAGGCCCATTTCAGCGACTCCTTGATTGGCTTTGGGGTGATGTTGCGCCCGCCGACATTGTTGAGGCGTTTCTCCTGGAAGCCGCAAATGAGGAACATATCGTCGAAGACTTTGCAGAAGAAGAACCGTTTGTGCCCTTCGCAGATGGGGAGCCGGTAAATGAAGCAGATGATATGCCAGATCTACAGGAACAAGACCCAGAAGTTGCCGCGGCTGCCGCAGAAGCTGGTATAGATCTGGACGATGCTGATGCCGTTGAGGATGCCGAAGACTTGGAGGGAATCCTTGAGCTCATCGGTATGCAAGGACCTATTACTGGGCTCTTCCAGAATGCAATATTCAGTGCCGTGCTTATTGCCGCCACTCTGGTCGGTGCTATAGGCATTCCATATGTTTGTGGAAAACTGGTTCTCTTTATTGTGGGGAACCCTATCTCTGCTCTGATCAAGATGCCATTGCAGCTCATGTCTTCATTTGCTGATCTTGTGGTCGACTTGACCGTTGCTTTATTCACCTCGATTATCTGGTCCACTCTTCGATTTGCCAGTTGGTTTGTGGAGGCGGCAACCTTCAGCCTTTTTGACGACCTGTCATTCATGGCCCCAATCGAAGATGCTTGTGGATCGCTTCTTGCCCCTATGACCGACTCCTGGGAGCGCATATGGGACAATGTATCTCGTCTGGAAGCCGCTGGCGACTTTCTGTGGTTCTCTGCGAGTTCACACGCTGCATTGCGAACAATCCAAGACAGGTCGGCCGACTTCTTCGCATTATTGACTCATGCAATCGGGCAGATTATCAACTACATCATCGACGAAGCATCTATCTGGGTGATCCCTCACCACCTCTACGTAGCATTCATGGCAATGCACAAGCTCGAGGTTCGAATTTGGCATCATGTGTGCGATGCAGCTCTGGCCATGTGGAACGCAAAGACCTTGAAGGTCTCTCTAGATTTCGCTCACGTTACTTATTCAGACGACATTTCCTTGCAATATTGGAGCGCAAAGGACCGGATCATCGCCACGATGGCCGGCTACACCCTCTTCGCTGTGGCTGGGATCGTGTACCAGAAACGTCTGATTCCAATTACATCATCAGAACAGGGCCGCAAGGTAGAGGGTATTATTTCTGAGATCCTGCAACAAACAGGAGGCGTATTCAAAGTCATCCTGATCATCAGCATTGAAATGATTGCTTTCCCGCTTTACTGCGGCGTCCTTTTAGACGTTGCCATGCTTCCTCTTTGCGTCGGAGCTACAATGCGTTCTCGACTGGACTTCGCTCTCACATCGCCCTGGACCGCTGGCTTTGTTCATTGGTTCGTTGGCACATGCTACATGTTCCATTTTGCCCTCTTCGTTTCCATGTGTCGCAAGATCATGCGCCGTGGCGTTCTATATTTTATACGCGACCCAGATGACCCGACATTCCATCCTGTGCGAGATGTTCTCGAGCGTAATGTCACCACCCAGCTCCGAAAAATCACGTTTAGCGCAATGGTGTATGGTGCTCTGATCATCGTTTGCCTTGGTGGTGTAGTGTGGACACTCGACCTTGGCTTCCAGTCGATACTACCTATTCGTTGGCACACCAATCAACCAGCGCTCGAATTCCCGCTCGATTTGCTCTTCTACAACTTCCTCACTCCACTTGTTGCCAAGGCTCTCAAACCAAATGAGACGTTGCAGACAATGTACACATGGTGGTTCCAAACATGTGCACGATTTCTTCGACTTTCAGACTTTCTCTTTGGTTCCAGACCCCGAGACGAGGAGGGCCATCACGTCCGACGTACATGGCAAGCATGGCTGCGACGAGAAAAGGGCGATGTAGAACATCCAGTGGTGCTCACCGACAACAAGAGCTCCTTGCGAGAAAACGAGCAAGACACTGTGTTTGTTTTTGACGGTCGGTTCGTTCGTGCCCCCGCGACTGACCAGGTCCGTATTCCCAAGGGCCAGCGTGTCTTCGTGGATGTGGATGAAGAAAACAATCGTCTTGATGACGTGCCTGAAGAAGATTCAGGTGTACATTCGAAAGCGTCTACCAACACCAAGATGGTCTATATTCCGCCACATTTCCGCTTCCGAATCGCCTTTTTCATCTTCATGCTTTGGTTTTTTGCCGCAGCTACTGGCGTCGGTGTCACTGTACTACCGCTAGTTTTTGGCCGGTCAGTTCTCAGGTATTTGACTCCGGAAGACTGGAAGATGAACGATATATACGCATTCTCGATCGGCGCTTATGTCCTCGGAGGCATCAAGTACCTCGTTATGGATCTGCGGTCTGCAAACAGGCCGACACAACCGCCCCCGCGAGTCGACTGGTCTTCGCTGACGAACACATTGGCCTCGATTCGTGCTTACACTGTACGAGCAATGAGTTTCGTGTATGTTTACTCATTCCTCGTCTTTGTCATGCCAGTGCTTTTCACGATCCTGCTGGAGCTATACATCCTCTTGCCTCTTCACACCTACCTCGGCCCCGACGAACCTCACATCGTTCATATCGTTCAAGATTGGACTCTCGGCTTCCTCTACGCACGCATTGCATACAGGACCTTTTTCAGCGATAGAACATCACGCCCTTCTCGTGCCTTGCAAGCCGTTGTGAGAGACGGTTACTTGAAGCCTAACGCCCGTCTCGCCACTCGCTGCTTTATCCTTCCGCTCACCGTGTTGTTCTCCCTGGCCATCCTGGCACCCTTCGGGCCTTACCTCGCCATTCGTCACTACATCTTACCCCGATTCCTGCCGCCAGACCAAGCCGCCGATCCGGAAATTCACAAGCTGTTAGCTCGGTACGCATACCCGGTCGTCCTCGGGCTCTTCCTCACCATCTTCGGCACCCAAAAGACGGGTATTGCCGTTTCCAAATGGCGCAGGCTCATCAAGGATGAGGTGTACCTGATAGGAGAGAGACTCCACAATTTCAACGACACGAAACCGGGCCCTATGACGAGCGCGCTGGGCAAAGTTGTTGCGGAGGCGGCTGCTGAAGCGGAGGCGCAGGCCCAGGCGTTGGAGAATGGAACGCAGCATTTCGAGGGCGCTGCCGAGCCGAATTATCGCGGCGGTCTTGGAACTGATGGAGATGGAGGTGCGATGCCTGCCATCCGATAATAAGACGGCCAATCATTTCTCCTTTTCTCCCAATCAATTGAAGTGCTAGATTATGAATATCATCCCTCCCTACGATTGTTTTGTTTGTTGTTTGCACGTACAAGAGGTTCGAAGAAAAGGATAGCCCTGTGGACGAGACAAGGATTCGGCTGCGGAAGTGTTTGGCAGGGACGCATGGTACATCCGTTTAGTCTGGCTGCCTTTGATTCATGAAGGGAACTGCATAGGAGGATGCGTGGATAGCGACACCGATTGTTTCGTCGTCCATCGTCAATCATTATCATTACTGCACAAACTATATACACAAAACGGCAGAATAGATGTTGTATGATCATGACTATTTCGAAACAGCATCTTCTTTTCCACCTTATTGACGTGCTCCTCGCCGTGGATATTTTCCTTAGCATATTCGCGTGTAAAATGTGAACGCTTTGATCCGATCACAGGTTTCGTTACCACTTCCAAATAAGACAGCAAATAGTGCGTGTTCGAGGCGTCCGTCCAGTAGAGGGACCTCACCAAGCAAATCATTGAGGACAGATCCCAGATTTGGCGATCCACTGCTTGTGGCTTGGCTTTAATATAGATATCCTTTCGGAAGCATATGCGTCAGCCCAGATACATGTTGTCTGTGACAGACACCGTCTTCAATCCTCGATTACGGTGCGTAGCTTGCGCGGCCCACGCTGGTTCATGCGATCGCGGCCGAGGGTTTTCCCCGCCGTGTAAGTCTGCTGCTCAATGGCGGAGGTACTACCGATTCGTAAGGCAGTGCCAACAGCCTGCTCGGATAAGAATCGTGCGATGCGCTGTCTCCAACTTGCTGATTAGGGTGCGAAATTCGGTTTATCAAAGGGATTGGTCCCCCTTTATCTTCATGGTTCAAAGATACTTCTTGCCAGCAGCCGCTACCCTCTGTCTGAAGACGGGGCTTCGAATCGGCATGTCGAGTCTCCAGAACGGATTCATGATTGCCTGTTGAGCGTAATCAGCAAACAAGGATTCATCCATTACAGAAACCACCACGAAGCGCATGATAAAAGTTAAGAAAAAACAAAAGAGAGAAGAGAACACCAAAATAAACCTACCTTGACCCAATTATCGTACACCTCGTTGAAGAAATTCTTCACATTGTCCTCGCTCGCAGGCATCGACACGCTCGCAGCGGCCGCCGTGCTCGTGTAGCTGGGCGCATTGGACGAGCCGGAGGCTGTCGAGTACCGCGATGCCGTCAGCGACGTGGGGCCCGTGGTGAGGCCGGGCGTGGTCACGGATGGGTTGGGCGAGTAGAGCAGGAGGAACTTGACGTTTGCGGCTGTGATGAAGACGGAGATGAGGGAGTTGGTTGGAGGGTGTCGGTCGACTGTTTTGAGATACCTGAGTTTTTCCTTCGTGTCAGCAGGCTTGTACAGTTTCTAGGTATGGGCCTGTTTTGAGGGAAGGGAAGTGTGAATGTCTTCTTCTTGTCCTTTTCAAGGAGGGAGGAGGGGTGAACAGAGTCGACCCAACGTACATTTTCCCATCGATCCACTGCACTTCCTCCACGATATCGAGCGACGAATGCGCAATGAACTGGTTCAGATGTCTCGATTCCTCTCTGAAGCGCGGAATGCCGTCGCCGCCCTGCTTGTACGTGCCGAGCTCGAGCTCGAACAGCGGGTTGTCCTTTGTGCCGATGATAGCGAAGTAGTACGACATTTTGTACCCTCTTCCTCCTCTTCTGCCGGTTGGATGTGTACGGATTGCTTCTGGAGGGAAGTAGTGGTAACGAGCGTATACGTAGTCGCTTGAACGCAAAGGCAAAGAACGAGGAAGCCGTAGGAAGGTAAACCAAGCAATCAACGAAGCTGTCAATGCAGATAGGTGGGCTGGGCTGGGTTCCTCGATCGTGGAGTTGTCTCCAAAGACGCCAAGAAACACCGCCGAATTGCCGCCTCTCACCGCCCGCCGTCTCCGGCCATCTCGGAAATCTTTCGACAAGGACCTCACACGAACGAGCTCCCACGTAGGCAGGAGAGAGCTACACTGCGCAAATCCGATCTACCATTCCCCTCCCATCACCATGTTCGGCGCCTTCAGATTCACACAGAGCCTGTCCTTCCAGGTCTCGTCGCCGTTGTCCGGCGGTCTACTTTGGTTCGTACAGCCTCCCTCCCTAGAAGTCCCATCCCTTCTCATAACGACGACTGGACTATCACCACAACCACCAATCTGAGCTCCCC
>Ga0115843_1011_pt1 | contig 20509 bp, 17 predicted proteins | sample InSIn4SAF170_2_FD_83857 | JGI IMG/M metagenome (GOLD analysis project Ga0115843, IMG submission 83857) | reverse complement strand
GCAGAGACACTGCTGTTCTGCTTAATCTACGGAATTTTTTTTTTGTATTTCTTGGACAAGAAGCACCTATTCGGCATGTGTCAGTCCATTATCAAGCCTTGCAATGAAAAGCAAGTCAATGGAAGCATTTCGATGTGACCCTCAGAATAAGCAAGCAGAACTCACCGTCAGTCGCCTTGTGTTAAGCCCTCACGGCTCGAACATGTGTCCCTTGTCCCAGACGTATCGGTACCCACTGTCCCAGATCTGGCAGGATGAGTGGCTAATAACGCGTTTGCATACAAGATCTGAGGGATCTGGGGGGGCGTGGGTAGTTATTCGAACACGTCAACATAAGCGGTGCCTGGAAGAAGGGGTACTCAAAACTCTTGACGTGTTTAAAAAAGTGTCCACGGTGACACGGCAGGTGTGGCTGGAAATAGCACGGCTTTCACTCACGATTCCATGTGGTGGGGCGTCGACGTCGAGCGCCACCAGGTGATACAATGGGAGCCAATGCGCCACAGCGTCTGGCAAGGGGCAACAACAAAAGCAAACCTACCTGAAGCCCAGCAGCGAGGTGAGAGATTAGGGCAAGTGAGGTAGGTGACTTTGCCTCTTCATCGAAAACTCAAGTGCTCATCACTATGCGCGCCATGTTAGTAAATTACAGTCGTTTATACATGACACTATTCTGATTCTATCTGCCCGGTGACGCCTCCAGATGCCAAACTCCCGTAAATGCCGTGTTCATATTTAAGATATTCGCTACAGCGATAATCCTTGCCTTTGACCGATCATGCCTCGCCGACTTCTTGCATGACCCTCTTGACAACCTTCTGTAGCTCCACACACGCGGGGCTATCAGGAAAGTTATCGAGGAAGCTCTCTCCATAATCGCACGCCATTCCTATGCGGGGATCCAGCGGGACTGCTCCAAGATATGGGATTCCCTGCTCCTCAGCAAGCTTCCTTGCACCACCAGTCGTGGCCCTGAAAATCTGGCTCTCGTGCTTGCATCCGGGACACACGAATCCGGACATGTTCTCTGTAATCCCAAGTATTCTGATGCCCGCCTTCTTGCAGAAATCCACCTCCTTCCTCACGTCGAGCAGGCTGACCTCCTGGGGAGTAGTCACCAGAACCGCACCGTCCACGCCAGCTTCCTTCAGGAAGCTGTTGACACTTAGATGTTCATCGCTCGTCCCAGGAGGAGTGTCCACGATCAAGTAGTCCAGCTCTCCCCATTCCACATCCTTCAAGAAGGTTTTGATCAAGCCGTTCTTCTTCGGGCCTCGCCAGATGACCGCATCGTCTCTGTTCGGCAGCATGAACTGCACGCTCATGACACCAAGGTTGTCCGATACCCACACCGGGCTCCAGCCGTTGCTGCTCACATGGATCGTTTCGTCTTCGACGCCCATCATCTTGGGTATGCTGGGTCCACATATGTCCGCATCCATAAGTCCCACCTGGGAATCGGGGTCGCTGGCGAAGCCTTGCGCTAGCATGGTGCTGAACGTCGATTTTCCAACGCCGCCTTTGCCGGACAGCACGAGGATCTTATGACGCACGCCCGCGAGCCGAGCGGTGATGAGAGGGATATCGGGGTCAGGGCCTTTCGGGGCAGAAGCGCATATTGCTTGATTAGGGCAGCCGGCGCAGGCGTCGCCTTGTCCAGCTTGTTCTGACTCTGGTCCGGGGCAATGCTCTGCAACCATCAACAATGTCAGTCGTTTGTCGGTTGTCTGAGCCAGGCAGTCCGCGACTACTTGCCTGGTTCGGGTGCAACCAGCTTGGGCGCAGCTTTGAGGGGCGCGTCCAGGTCTACCTGCGTTGCTTCCTCGAGGGACGGCGCCATGGCGGTTTTCACTCGTGTATCGATATGGCCTAAGGTAGAAATGCAACAATGGTGGAAAGGAAGAATGGTTGGTCGTTCGCAGGCAGGACAAGGCTGCGGGATGATTTGCAATCAGAGGGGCAAAAATGTGACCCCACGCCTATTCGCCCTCTTTATCTCCGAACCTCCGGCCAAGTCACGACGTCTGCATTTCAAAGACAAACATGGAACATTAGCATGATTGAAGGTTGATCTCATTGAATTCTATCCTAGGTTTCGCATCTATCAAAGAATGCTTCCACCTCGCACCCATGCCTTACGATCGAGGCCGCACCTGAGCAATTCATGGCACCATATCCCTGCACTAATGCGTTTACTTCCGAAGCTTGACCATCACGTATGGAATTTCCACGTCTTCTTCCGTAGTGTCCTCAGCAGTCACTTCGAAAATGACGTTCTTCTGGTGATCGGGAATCGGCTTCTTGCTGATGGTCTCGACAAGCTCGCTCAATCTGTGTCATGTTAGCGACGCCTCAACATATTTGTGACGGGACATTGTGAATACTCACTTCAAGGGAAGACGGTCCTTGTTCTTCGACGGCGGGTAAAAGCTAGCATAAAGCAAGCTGACCCCGGAGCTAACCATGGTGATACTGAGGCCTCGCTTCTCAAAATCATCCAAGAATTGTTGCAAAGTGACGTTCTCCACCTCAAAACGATCCCATAGTTTGTCAATGGTAACGTCGCCGTCGTGGCCTTTATAGGTGCCTTTAGGGGACGCGATCGGCTCACTGAAGCCGAAGAATGGCAATGCCAAGTTCACGAATCCATTCTTATACTGTTCAATATCGGTCTTACCATCAACAATCTTGTACAGTTCCAAGTTGACCAAACCGGTGACCAGCGCAGTCGTGGTAGCAATGGCGGGGATGATCTTGCCAGCAATGAACTTCGTCTTGTGTCGATCAGCCTGGGCAATCTTGTAGTTCTCCGCTCGCAAATTGCTGGCAGCAGTGATGAAATCGATATGATAGTTGGTGTCGTCATCCTTCTCAAATTCAACCGGTTCGAGTTTGAAGCCGGCCAGTGATTTTGGCGCTGGTAGCGATTTTGCCAACTTGTCAATGTCATCGTGGTTCCCGGAACCTTGTTGTGCGTTTGGATCAGGCTCGTTGTCGTTGGCTTGAATCTTGACTCCGGGATCAGGCTTGAAATCAGGCACAATCATGTCATCCAAAACCTTCAGGTAATGATCCTTTGGAACGCCTTTCGCGTTGATGTTGTAGTTGAATGCATGCAAGTTGGCTGCGGCTTCGACGAAAGAAAAGTGGGTAGGGTTGGAGGGGTCGAACTTCAATGCGTCTGGTGCTCGTTTTGGTCCTGACCAGAAGAGTTGACCACTTGAGGTCTTTGAATCCTTCGGGAAGTTATACAACAATTGCTGTATCGCGTTGTTGTATTGCTTCTCAAACTGGAATCTGGCCCAGATGACACAATCATCGAAAGAAAGCGGTTTCTCGGAAACAAGGAAATCACGCAGCGTTTCCAAAGTCTGCTTCTCATTACCCGACTGCTTCAATGCAGACTCCAGGTAGTTCGGTTGCGTTAGATATAAGTTGACAATCTCAGCCGGGCCGACGAAGTAGCTGTGGAAAAGGTCCTTGGCCCATGCAATCGTGTGCTCAATACGGTTGGGGAAACTTCGAAGTGTGCACATGGGAAACGACTGTTCGGGTGGATCCTGGGAGCTCGAATATGACTCTGTGATACGCGGCAGGACGACCTGGGTGTTGCCCTTAGTTCCGAGAGTCCCACTGTCAAGAAGAGGCTTGAGGAAGAAAACGCAACGGCGGTCGACGTAGGTTCTTGCTTCGACGTTGTCGAGGGCATTCGTAACTGCGTCCAGGTTGTTCCAGAACTCTTCATTGAAAACATGTTCCGTGTCTGCTCCAACTCTGTCCCTCAAACATTCAATGTGCCCTTCCAGGTCTGGGTTCATAGCTTGCACTGCCGCTGCTGCGCAATCACTCTTCAGCTTCCCAACATCAGTAGGCCGAAACAAGAACTGTCTGTTCAGGTTGCTCTTCTCGATCTGATCCATGTCTGTTACCCAGATTTTGCCGTTTGGCCCGGAAGCCAGACCGATCATCGCCCAGTTCTTGAGCATCTCACAGCCAATGGCACCGGCGCCCACAAGGAATTCCTTGATATTGGCGATCTTCTCTTGGTATGGTTTTCCAAACACAGCGATTTGACCGTCGTATCGTGAACCGATTGGTTTACAAGCTTCTTCCGATCGTTCCGTCGATTGAGGCAGGGATTCTAGGGAGTCGAAGTAAAGATATTGGACGATCGGGTGGAACTTTCCAGACACAGACTTTAGTACTTCTTGAGCAGCAAGGCCGCCGAACACAGCTGTCATGGGGCTAAGGTCACCCCTAGCCTGGTAGCTGAGCTCGCGGAGTAGCTTCTCATCGAGTTCGACCTTTTCTTCGCCTTGGCCAGCAAGACCTTGAGCAAGTTCCAAGACTTCGGAAGCGTCTGCATCGTTGTGTGGTCGGGGGAGCTGTCCGGAGTGCTTTTCCGCGAACGCATGAAGTGCTTGTATGCCAACGTGGAGCTGCGCAGGCCGGTCAAATTTTGCGAAATCCGAAACGAGTAATTCCGGCTTCTTGATCTGGGCACTCAGTGGTTCGAAATCAATAAACTTTGGCATCTTGACCTGAAGGAACAGGCCTCCCCTTTTGTATTCTCCGAGTCCAGATACATCGCCGATGGAGAAGGTGTAGGGTCCCTTGACACTAATCTTACGAGGAGCAGAGTCGTTCAAGCCCTCCATACCTTCCAACTCTGTGAAGGTAACGTAGTCGCCGTCCTCCAAGCCATGCCGGGTTTCGTCGAGTGCTGTGACAAGGCCCTCGGAATCAATGTCCGCAATGATTCCGCTGGTGACATTCTCACCAGTCGGATCGCCGCAAGTGAAGTTCTTGCCGAAATCGGCAAAGATCTGTCCAAAAAGACCAAACACATCCGTAACCACAACATAGATACCGTTATCGTGGCAATAGTCGGATACAGTTATCTGGTCCTTGAGCGGCGTGTCGGTGAGAACAACAACTTGGAACTGTTTAAGCAGACTGAGGTCCGAGGTGATGTCTTTCGAGGCTAGTTCTTTGACCGGAGTGTAAGGGTTCAACTCAGAAACGCGTGGCACGGTAACGCTGGCTCGGGCCTTCCCTACGTCTTCGGGATGCAGGAAGAACTGAGATGAAAGATCCTGGATCTCTGCCGGGCGAGGATCGAACAAAGTGAGTGACTTGACACCAGCCAGAGCAATGTTCTTTGCGATTTCAACACCAAGACCTCGAAGACCCACGACGAGTATGTTGGATGAGCTCATACGCTTCATAGCTTCGTGGCCAAGGACATAGAGCTGCCTGCTGTATAATGATTCATCGATTTCGCCTTCTGCGGACCGAAGCTGCTCAGCAGCTGTCGCGGGGCTATCCACCTGCATGGCGGTGTCCTGAAGAGAGTTAGTACGATGTTTCCGTTGAATCTACTGCGCATGTTTCTACTGTGGGTTGACGAAGATGCGTTCTTGAACAACATTCGAGATGACCAGACGTGGCAACTGAGACAACTCCATCCATGTTGTGCGCTCTCCATCCGAGAGCGGGCTCTTTTTACTCACCGTCATGGTTTTCTTGTTTGGACCGCTTAGGTTCCCGTTCAAAGAGTTCTTTCGTTTCCCCAGCTTGCCGACCTCCACAATCTGCTTTCAAGATGTCGTAGTCGATGCGGGGACGCTGGGCTCTCCGATGAGGTGTAGACGAAGGCTAACGCGTTGAACGGGGTTGGTATCGAAACGGGTCTGAGGAGTGAGGTATATTCGAGATGCTGTGGAAGTAGCTGAGTGTAGATTGGAGGGAAATGGCGAGTTGAGCGGAAAGTTGAAGTTCGAAGCCTAAGAGTCAAGTACTAGTAGGCCGCAGCTGGAGCTTTGATGTCAGGGTGCGGAGGGGCAAGAGGGGACGCTACTGGGAGTCCGGGCTGGTGAGGTAAGCAGCGTGGAAGGTGGCGGAGGCGCGGCGCGGTTGTGAAGGAAACCACTCTTCACAACAAAACCTGGGTCTGCCTGCTGCCACTTCTGATTTTTTCCGAGCGACAGCACGAGCACGCATACAGGCGGCTGACGTCCAGACGAATTTCTTTTGTTTGTTGCTGTTATCAGGAATTACCGGCATGGCCCCATGTTTTCAAACCAGAATAGCATCTGGTCAACTGCAGCTCCCGCAATCAACCAAGGTACAGGTATCTATCTGTTTCGTTGCAAATTTGATACGGACGTCGTAGAAACTTTTGGGAACATTTCACTCTTGGATGATTAGCAACAACGCCGTCAGCTGCATCACGCCATAATTTTGTAATGCAGTATGCGGCAAGATTACTAAAACCTAGGTATCCTGCTGATGTGAACTTCTATTATGCTCCAGCTCACTCCGATATGGATGGCTTAGCCATGTACAGTCTCACCTAGGCGAGAGGTCGACATGTACGCTCCGCACTCAATTTAATATGGTCTGTGTTCGTAGTTTAGAGTATAAGCTGTCTGGGCATTCGAATAAAACGTGCATCAGCTCGGCTTCATTCGTTTGACCGTTTATCTACACGACGGTTCAGTAGCAAGCGGTTGTACACCTTGTGTATATAAAGTGCGCAACGTGCCGACTTCGATTTATAGTTGATAAAACATGAGGCGCCGCCCTTGAATCGCCCCAGTCCATGCTATTTATCAGTACACCATCGTCTCGTCATTCACAGCCTTGCGGTACCAGCTCTAAGTGCCTCCAAATCCTTTTGGGTGAACGGTCGGTATTCATCCGCGTCCGCTGGCAACCAATACATGCGATCGTTTCCAGTGAATTTCTCCAGCTCGATGCCTTCCTTCTTTAGTCGACCCTTCTGGATCTTTAGAGTGCCCGTGTATTCCAAAGCAGGTGTTATCCTCAGGAATATAGGTACCGCGTACCGTGGGAGCGACGAAAGCATGTACTTGCCGAGTCCCTTGAAATCAGCATTCGCCTCAGTGATGCCCTCGCTGAAGACTACGGCCGCGCAACCGCATCTTCCATCAGCTTTGGGAACCGACACTCCATATACATTGGCCTCAGCTATCTGAGGCCACTGTCCCAAGATGTCTGCGACCTCGTTTGTGGAAACGTTTTCACTCTTCCAACGGAAAGTATCGCCGAGTCGGTCGACAAAGTACACTCTCCCATCTGCGTCCATGCGATGCATGTCGCCAGATCTGAACCACAGGTCTCCTTTCTTGAACACATCCTTGAGCAACCTTTTCAAGGCTGCATCATTCTTGTAATACGTTGGGTAGATTGGCGCTGCCGGATCGAGTTTGTGTATCACCTCTCCGGGCTCGTTCACATCACACTCGATGGCGAATCCTTTGTCGTTCCGGATGATCTCCTCGGTGTCCACGTCAATCTTGATTCTCTTCTCACTTCTTCCAAATGTCAGTCTCCATAATAAGCCTCGCTTGCCTATGGTATGCTGTGTGAAAGCGCCTTGGTTGTCGGAGAATGTAGCTCCGAGACCATCGGTGGCAGCATACAGTTCGTTGACAACTGGAATACCAAATCGTGCACGGAAAGGCTCCCACACATCTGGTCTCATTCCATTGCCCCACACCATGTGCACGTTGTGCTCTTTGTCCAATGGAGACGGCGGCGCGTTGAGCAGATATCTACAGAGTTCCCCAACATACTGAACAATGTTAGCCCGCGATTCCCTAATCTCAGGCCAGAAAGTTTGGTGTGAGAATTTGCGACTCAGGACGATGGTGCATCCGGCATGTATCGAAGGCAGACAGCAGAGGCCATGGAATGCACCGTGTAATGCTGGCATACATGAGTAGAAGCGATCGCTGGGTTTGAGCTTTAGGTATCGTGCTGTGAGATAGCCGGTGGTGAGTTCGCGACCTGTGCTCATGATGATAGCTTTTGGCAGGCCAGTCGTCCCGCTGGTGTAGAGGAGACTCTTGATCTCTTCGGGTTTCCATCCCTTCTGTCTGTCGACAGGTAAGACGGTCTGATCATTCAAAGAGGACATGAATGCCGGCCCATAGAGTATGAGTTTGATCTTTCGAGATGGTTAGCTTTGTGTGACTACAGCCATTCTGGGTTCCTTCTGATACATACGTCTAGGCTGTTAAGTTCTTCCCGGGATGATTCCACGTTGCTGGAGAGGAGCTCCTCGCAAAGCAAATAACGACTGTCACATATCTTCAGAAGACATACATTAGTAGTGATCGAGACATGGAGCGGGGGATATCACCTTTACACAGTGCATGAGACTTGCCCCAGTCAGATTGCAGTTCAAGAAACTGGGGACTGCACCGATGGCGTCGAGCGCAAACCAAAGCATCAGGTACTCAGGGCTATTCCCGCCGTAGAGCGCTACGATTTCACCCCTCTGGATACCGAGGTCCTTCAGCAGCCAGTTCGCGACGTCGATCAACTTTCGAAAGAATTCGCCATAAGTCCAGGTCTTGCCCTCGAACCATAGAAAGACATTGTTCACAATGGCAGGGTCCTTGACTTTCTCTTCCCAGACACTGAACATGAGAAGGCGATCTTCTTTTACTCTCTGATTGAGGTATCGCAAAGCAACGATGGCGGAACCTGCCAACCCCGTGGCCGAAATATCGTGATGAATGTGGTATTTGGCATTCAAATAAGCTGCAGCGGCAGCGGCACTAGCAGCTCCGATGAGAGCTTTCCCAACTGTTGGCAGGGTAGCTTCAGCCACGACACATCAGTTCTGGCACATGCCCAATGAAGACATAGTTTGACCTTACAAGCCATTGTGAGTCGCGCGTAGCGGGAGTCTCGCTATTTGAACCCTTTGCAGGAGGTTTCGAATTTCTACTGTGTGCTGTTCGACGACCAAAGATCGAGCTGCCGGGATGTGATTGGTTGGTGGAGCTTGCTGAGGTGTGAGCAGTTCTGGCAGTGTCGTGCGAGCGTCGATTTGGTCAAACTGGCTAACACTGATATCAGAACGATTTTGCTCGCCCCCGAAATAGGAGAACGTGATTCTCATCCAGTGGTAACAGGTCTAACGCCTAGCTTTTATACGGCATCCAGCCTGGAGACCGAGGTATCTGGAACCCCGCATCTGGCTGGTTGCAGAGTTCAACCCCAGGAACGGCCACAGCCCAGAGGTAAACGCAGTGGCGTATAGGCAGGATCCGCCTTATTAGAGAGTAGCCTTATTGCCGCCGGCACCAAGGATAACTACATGTAGGCATACCTGGCACCAGTCTTGCCGTGGGGCTCGGAGCCGGGCATAACGACACTCACTGCGCTGTGCTTGCTTGGGTTGAGGGTCTCCAAGAGTACGGTACTTTCGCAGACTCTTACGATTTGGCATTGCTGCTCACGGCCACTTCCTCGAATTGGAGGCTTGCCTACTGTATGCAGCTGTCAGAACACTCAACTCAAAACTCGGGTAGTTGGTTGCTGTGACGGGCGATGTTCTAAGCTGAGCAAGGCTGACGCGAGGCAGCTGGTGCTCGCGCTCGCGCTCTCACCGCGGAGGGTCGGAACAACGTCGAACCCGACTGCGCCGGAGCTGCTGCGACAGAGACGACGGGAGCAGCTGGGATTGGCCTGAAGCTCGACATCGCCAGTCCGCCGTGTCTCGACATCACCGTTTGCAACCATCTTCTCTCTTCCGTCATTCAACTTCACTCGCTGGTCGCCACCCTCTACCCTCCTGCCTAAGATGCCATGAATCGGCGGACGAGTTCAACCACAGCGCTCCCCAGCCCCGCGCATCCGCATCCTCCACGCTTACTCAACCGACGTGTATCTGCGATCTCGACTCTCGAGCAAGGCCAGAATGCAGAGACAACTGTCGACAATGTCATACAAGAGGAGATAGCAGAGATCAAGAGATATGAGGTGAGGCCCTCCTTCCCTTCATGCACTTGTGGGATGGGACTAACTCGAGCGAACAGGACTTTACGACTATAGGTAACAAACCACACATTCGACTGGGCGCAACGTACAACTAAACAGACGTCAGATTGGGTGCAAGACGCAGCTAGAGAACAACTTAGGCGTCGTGCACGGCAGCAGGATACGGCCGGACACTTTGAGAGGAAGGCAGGCTCTACGCTGAGACGCAAAATATGGGAAGCATATGATGCTGGACAAGCTTGGATCGTGGTTAGCTTAATCGGTATGAAAGACCTTCGTGCAATCTTGTTCATCACTGACCATGATAGGCGCTGCGATTGGTCTGATTTCGGCTTTCCTCAACATAATAACAGAATGGCTTTCCGATATCAAGCTCGGGCATTGCTCAACCGCTTTTTACCTGAACGAGAACTTCTGCTGCTGGGGTGCTGAAAGTGGCTGTCCGGAATGGAAGAGATGGAGCAACTTCTCGGTTTTAAACTATATCCTCTACATCCTTTTCGCCAGTCTTTTCGCCTTTGTCTCCGCGAGACTCGTCAAATCGCTCGCCCCCTATGCCGCCGGCTCAGGCATTTCCGAGATCAAGTGCATCATAGCTGGATTTGTGATGAAGGGGTTTTTAGGGCCATGGACCCTGCTTATCAAATCCATCGGTCTACCACTTGCAATTGCCTCTGGGCTCTCCGTTGGAAAGGAGGGACCTAGCGTGCACTTCGCCGTTTGTACTGGCAATGTCATATCTAGATTCTTCGATAAATACCGCCATAATGCCGCGAAAACGAGGGAAATCCTCAGCGCGTCAGCGGCTGCGGGAGTAGCAGTGGCGTTCGGAAGTCCGATTGGCGGCGTGTTATTTTCATTGGAGGTTGGTCTGTCGCGATCCAGCTTTGTCACCTGCTAACCTGAAAGTAGGAAATGTCGAGCCATTTTCCATTGAAGACGATGTGGAGAAGCTATTTTTGTGCCCTTGTGGCAACAGCAGTCCTTGCCGTTAGTTTAGAGATTTTTTTTCCTATTGGCATGGGCTAACCATCGTAGGCGATGAATCCCTTTCGAACGGGCCAGCTCGTCATGTTCCAAGTCAAATACGATCGAGATTGGCATTTTTTCGAGATTCTATTCTATATCATCATTGGAATATTCGGCGGTCTGTACGGTGCGCTCGTCATCAAGTGGAACCTTCGCGTCCAGGGGTTTCGAAAGAAATATCTAGCGAAATATCCGATTATCGAGACCATGACTCTGGCATTCGTAACCGCAATTATATGCTATCCGAATATGTTCTTGCGAATTGATATGACTGAGAGCATGGAGATTTTGTTCATGGAATGCGAAGGTGATCATGACTATGACGAACTTTGCGAGTAAGCTACTTCTACATTTATGGAACCGATAGTGCTTCATGCTGACTGCAGTAGGCGAAAGCACCGTTGGTCGATGATATTGTCTCTAGGCATTGCTACAGTAGTTCGCACCTTTCTGGTGATCATTTCATATGGTTGCAAGGTACCGGCTGGAATTTTCGTGCCTTCCATGGCAATTGGTGCATTATTTGGCAGAATGGTTGGCATTTGCGTACAAGCTTTACACGAGGCTTTCCCAGGGTCTGCTTTCTTTAGCGCTTGTGAACCTGATGTGCCATGCATCACACCAGGAACATATGCTTTTCTTGGAGCTGCTTCTGCCCTAAGCGGGATTATGCACATCACGGTGTCAGTTGTTGTCATCATGTTCGAGCTCACTGGAGCCCTGACCTATATTTTACCAACAATGGTAAGTTTTAATCACATAGTTACTTTTACGAATCATGCTGACGTTCCCCTAGATTGTGGTTGGTGTGACGAAAGCTGTTAGCGAACGCTTCGGTAAAGGTGGGATTGCTGATCGGGCCATATGGTTCAACGGTTTTCCATTCCTCGACAACAAAGAAGAGCACACTTTCGGTGTGCCGGTATCTGTTGTCATGACTTCAGATGTCATGACTCTGCCAGCATCCGGACTAGAATTGAGCAGTGTAGAGAAGATTATGACAGAGACCCACTGCCAAGGGTTTCCCATTGTGGAGAATGATGGCTCCAAAGTTCTCGTCGGCTACATTGGCCGTACTGAGCTTCGTTATGCCATCCAACGAGCCAAGAAAGATCAGCTGGCAAGTGGCAGATCAAAATGTTTCTTTACACCCGGCGCCCACCAAAGAAGTATATCTTCAAACAACAGCGGGCCGGCAACGTCATTCGACCATATTTCCACAACAGCCACTAATCTGAGCGTCGACTTGAGCAAGTTCATTGACGCTACGCCTATCACGGTTCACCCTCGGTTGCCTCTCGAGACAGTCATGGAGCTATTTAAGAAGATGGGGCCTCGCGTCATCCTCGTCGAATATCGAGGACGACTCACAGGTCTTGTGACCGTAAAGGATTGTTTGAAGTACCAGTTCAAGGTCGAAGCACAGGAAAACCCGAGAGACGAAAGCGCCGTAGCCGCAATGCAGGAAAAAGTTTGGGCGTTCATCAGCACGATTGGGTCTTGGTTCTCTGGTAAACTAAACATCGTGAGCGGTGGACGGATTCGGCTCAGTGAAGATAGCTCGATGAGGAGTCCTCACGCATCACCCACAACACATTCACACGAAGCAAATAGCGAACAACCTCGTGGTGCTGATGAAGTGGAACTTGAAGATAGAGAGATAAGCGGGCCGGCTGGAATAAGACTTAGCTAAGGATTATACGAATCTGACGAATAGTATATTGGTTTCATCTAGGTCACATGAATAAAGTAGGTACATAAAAACTTGCTCCACACTAAGGCATAGTTGGTCCCTGTGAACATATAGGTTTGAAGTCAAGAATACATGATTTCTTCAGCAGCGCTCAAAAACGCGGTATAGGCCCTTCAGATCTGCAACTTCCACCACTCCACCCAGTAGTCCCTTTGTAGCAACAAGCCTATTCTTGAAAGCGGGAAACATGACATACTCTATCACATGAGCAATGTGTGCTCTGCGCTTTACAGTCTCCTGGTCTTCAGGTACCGCCTCGGTAGCATGGTCTTCAACACCCATATCGACATCGGGATCCACTTCGCCCAAAGCTGTCGGTCCCTTCGATGGCGTCTTCGCTGGCATGTTGGCGTGCATCTCGGGTACGTAGAAACTGGCAAGCTCGGACAGGAAGCTGTGAAAGCAATCCTTCTCGTGCTCCCAGTTCACATAGGGACCCAAGCGAAGCAGAAACTGTGGCAGTTTTGCCAAGCATGGCATGTATCCTTTCATGAGGAGTGGGATAGCCTCGAGCCCCCCCGTTTCGGTGATTTCTACACTGAAGTATTCGAGCATCATCTCTCGCATGTCAATCAGCTGTCGGGCAACACGCTCCGCGACATCTTTCCAGTCAAAATCGTCACCGGCCGCTGAGCCTGCGTCTTGTTGCTGCTCATATTTCACAGCCTCGGTGAGCAATTCGAGAATGTTGAGTGGTGGATCGAATCGAATGGCGCCAAAATTACCGAAATCGGTCAACCCAACTTGGTAGAAGTACTCATTACACAGCATTCCATAGTCGACGAGGTATAGTTTTACACCACCCTGAATCGCAGCTATACGACGCTGCATATCGATGATACCCACGAACGTGTGCGTTGAGAAAACGTCGGTTAGCTCGTTGTGCATCGCATCTCGAACTTCAGCGCGAAGCTCCTTGATCGAAGACAAACGGCAGATTGTGGTTTCTTTGTCCGTGATAGTGTACTCTGGTATGTCACCCATGGTGGACTCTTGATGAACTAGTTGTGGTGTCGTTGCTGATCCTGTGTCTTGTCCCACACTAGACTGTTGACGAAGCATAGACGTAATCTTTCGTTCTTTAGCATCAGTACGCACGAGATTGTTCTCGTACGGTCGCTTTTTTGAGGTAGACTTTTGTCTGGAATCAGGAGTCGAGTTGTTGTGCTGTAGGGTGGGTACTGTTGAGGTCGCTTGTCCTGATTGCATGGGTGTACTCCCGAGTCCACGCATACCCGTCAACAAAGTCTGAGTCGTGAACGTCCGACTATTGTCGACAGTCCCCAATTGCTCTCGTATTTCCTCACATATCTTTTCTGTTATTTCGTCTTCATTCAAGAAGTTGACTTCTCGTTTCGTAGGATGGACGTTCACGTCGACTCGCTGCGGCTCTATCTCGAGGCTTAGATAAACAAACGGATGTCCGCCCTTGGGAAGAAAAGCGGAATACAGTTGCTCCAGAGCTTTCTTGATAGTAGAGGACTCGACAGCTCGATGGTTGATGAACAACAGCAAGGTGGTCTTCTTGACGCTGTAATTTGCGTTGCTTACTACGGCATCGGCCTTGAATCCCCACCGGTCATCGGAGACCGTGATTTCAACCAGTTCTCGAGCGACTGCAACACCATGAACCTGTCGGATACGGTCGATTATGGTAGCCTGTGCTGGAACGGAAATGGCAGTGCTTGATTCTCCATGTTTTTTGCATGAGAAGGAGACATTCATGCAATGAACGGCATATCGCCCAACGAGATCTAAAATCTTCGCAAACTCTTCACTGGCAGAACGAAAAGCCTTCCTGCGCGTTGGTACATTGTAGAAGAGGTCTTCAACCTAGAGTCTTTTTAGGAATTGGATTATGCATTGCCAGCAGGAAACATACCGTGATTTGGGTTCCAGGACGACCAGCAATAGGCTTTGGCTCTGCAGACTGTCCAGGCTTTGGAGGGGCTAACTTGCCACCAGAATAATGTGCTCTCCACGCACAACTTGATTCTTTTGTTCTGGTAGTTACACTCAGATGTGCAATGTGGCTGATGCTAGCCAATGCCTCTCCGCGGAAGCCGTATGTCCCAATCGATGAGAGATCCTCAAATGTTTTTAGCTTGGAAGTAGTGAACCTCTCACAAAGAATAGCCATGTCTTCTTTCTAGAGAGACAGTCATCAGCAACAGGAAATGAAGTTTTATGTACGATTGCCACGCAAATATGTAACCTACATCAATTCCATGGCCGTTGTCTGTAATCTGCAGCAGCTTCAAACCACCATCTTTCACAAGGACTTCGATGGCTGTAGATCCTGCATCGACCGAATTCTCAATCATCTCCTTTAACGCGTGAACAGGCGCGACAATGATTTCGCCGGCAGCGATCTTGTTGACGACATCTTCCGCGAGAGCGATTATCTTGCGAGGTGGCCGTGGGATGATATGCTCGGCGTTGCGTTTCTCCTCATGCGCTGGGGATTCATCTGGCGGCTTGTCGTTGTCGCTAGGAGTCGCCATTTAGTAGACGACCTAACGTACCAATGCAAATGTGACTTTGCGTCACACGGGGAAGGGCAGGTAGTAAGGCTGGATCTTGAGGGATGACGCGTTCGCGCGACGGGGTGTCACGTGAGCTGGATATGACCATCACTCATCCATTGAGGTGAATCAAAGTTTAACATTATATGGTTTTCAGCTACTACATGCTTGACGAATCCAAAGCCTGGTAATGAGTTCTTTATGCTTACCCTAAGCTCGGTTGCTCCCTAATGTATGTGCAATATGAACTTTTCGAGAAGCCTCATGACAACCAACCCATTCAGCAGAAATAACCAGATTCCTACATGTCATGACTATGTATCTTTGTTGTATCATTCACATAATTCCTCGAAGTCCTCTGAAAGTGCCCGTTTTATGACCTTTGTCGGTCGCTTCGTTGTCTTTCGATTTATCCTTGGCTTTTCCTATGTTTTGTGCACCGCCTGGCATCAAATCAGTCTCAGACTTGTCGCCAGTATACATGGCTTCTAGGCTACTTACCTCGTCCATACACTCTAATCTGACTCTTAGGCTGTATTTTCTCTTTCTTCTTCTCTCGGTCACCACTTGCTGTCGACTCTTGGCTGATGGAGTCCTTGCCCCTTGATGATGACCTCCGTTCCAGTGCCGAATTCTTTTGGAAGAACCCAGGGTCGAGGTCTCGTTCATATTCTATAGCCAAATCTCTATGTGCGCTGAGGTCCCTGGCCGAACTGAGAATCTTAGGTTCGCCGATTGCGAAGCTGCTGGTGTCCCTTAAGCTCTCTAGCCTGACTGGTCGGGCGGGATGATTGTAGGTCTGGCTAAAGTTGTCCGACGGTGGTGACGATGATGAATAGTGAGTCCGATAGTACTCATCGTCCTCGCTTAATTGATCGAGGGAGAGCAAGCGTGGCTTCCCATATCGAGATGAGCTGTACGGTCCAGACACATGTGGCTCATCGTGGAAAGCGACTGGCGACCGTGAGTGGGGAATAGGCTTGCTCCCAATCATAGCAATAGCATCTCTTTCATGCTCCAGTTCATGGTAACGACTTTCTAAATCGATGTACTTGTCGTGCAACCGCGCATGGATTCGTTTTAGACTTTGCAGTTTTGCGTTAGTGGCAGCTAATGCCGAGTCCATCATTTGTTGTACAGCCGGTGGCAACTGGCCAGGCGATACGGTGTTGAGGCCTTGGAGACGGGCTTCAAGCTCGTGGATGCGAGTTTCGTATGCCTTCATCGTCCTCTCGCGATCTGCGTCTCTGCTCGCCAGTTTCATGCTTGCACTTTCGAGTTCTGTTCTAAAGTGTTCCCGCTCGTCCTTGGCTCTTTCGAAGTCCTGCTCTTGCTTCCTGTAAGATGATAGAGTCGCCCTGAGGCTCTCGACCTCCTTCTTGAAACTCTCTAGCTCCCCAAGATCCATCATCGAGACTTGCAGCCTCTGTTTGGAGCTGAGTTCTTTGGTTTCGCTCTCAAGAACGAGGTGTTTTAGCCGCTCGCAATCCTCACGAGCCTTGGCAAGCTCGAGTCGAAGGGTTTGCTCGTCGAAACGCCATTTCTTCTCGTCTTCCCTGAAGACCCGAATCTTTGCGCTAAGCTCTGCCTCCCATTTCTTGAACTGGCCTCGGCTGGTCGCCATCTCCTTTTTAAGTTGAACATAGAGCTCGTTTGCCTTTGTAAGCTTTGCTTTTAGCATTCGGTTTGTGTTTATTATGTTATGTGTTTCGGCTTCAACCGTAGCTTCTTTTAGATTCCGTCGCTGGAGCTGACCAATGTGTGAGACGTGTTGTTGTTTGAGGTATCGCTCAAAATTGAGATCGTTTCGAAGCAACGATATTTCACGCTGTAGGTATTCCACCATTTGAGATGATTGTGCGTGACTTGGTACCTGTAGGGTAGGGCTTGCCATTTGATTGCGGACAGACAGAGAGTGCGTGCTGCTGGAGGTAATGAGCTTTGTAAGTGTCAGACTGCTCGCATCCAGGACGTCCTCGCTGTTGATAGGCTCGACATCATCTGGACCAGATTGAGGGGGCAGCGTCGGGCTGTCTGTCCCCACCGCGTTGGATGCTTTATCAGTTAGGGAGATGGCATCGCTGGAGGAAGGCCTCGTTTGTGGAATTTTTGGCAATTTAGCAGACGGCGGCGGTCCCGGGGGAGCAAGGTGTCTCAATACGCCCGGTATCGATACGCATAAGCCCATGCATACAGCCACAACGTCCGCTGGATCACTCTTCAGCCACCGATTTTCTTCAAGCTCATCCTCAAGAGTTGTGGTATAGAAATTCGGATGTAGCAAATGAGCTTGCTGGAAAGTTTTAGTTCGCTCATGAAGAACGTCTTGGTCAATGTCGAACTCATCCACGCCCGGGAAGTTCATTCGTTTCAGCCATTTTCGAGGTTTCCGAACGAAGTTGAGAAAGTTGAAGGGGAAGAGTCCATAGAGAAAGGTAAAAAAGTGCAATACACTGGGCGAAGACAACTGCGGCTGTCCAGAAAAACGACTAGCCTCTCCGACATGCAGAGCGTCGGGTATAGAGGTGGCAACCGATTGATCAGATGTCGAAGTTCGCCTGTCTTCATAATCATCTTCCGGCGAGGACGGTACCACTTGGAACTTATCCCAACATAGGATCCGGGCGTATATGAGGTAGATTTTGGGGAGATAAGGCACGAGATTGGCAGCTGTATGAGGGAGAAACATTACGAATACGGTGAGGGCAACTTCGATGGTAGCGGGACAAACTTCCGTCATTAGGCATTGTTGGAGGCTTTCCCACAATGGCGTGTGGAGAACCAGGTGGAGATGTGGTGGTTGGGTCTGGATGAATCCGCTGAGGAGGCTCAGTATCTGCAAGCGATGCTGTTTCGAGACGAAGAACTCGTCCAAAACCACAAGCAGTTCCTGACATATAGTTAGCCAGATACTAGGCACGCTGCATCATCAGGAACCTGCGATCCCACACTTGGCTAATTGAGGTCAAAAGCAATTCACAAAGCTTACCTTCGGCTTCTTGCGACCATAAGAGGTAATGATGGACTCCATTTCAGTCGCAATGAACTCATCCTCTCTCAGTTGTGCGCCGCTTTCTGAAAATGAGTTTCTTGAAGCTGACCGAGTTCGAGAAAGGTACTCCTCGATTAGCAACTTTGCAAATGTCAAAGACAGATGCGCCATGTCTCCAGAACCATCGCTGTCCATGTCAAATACCATTATGTCCAAAAGGATGTCTCGGGCTTGCTCGATCTCTTCCCGTCGATACCCGATGGTGGTCAAGGTTGGCCGTATCACTGAATGCCACCATTCGGTCAAACACTTCTGGTTTTGTATTGCAGGTCGGAGCATCTTGAGCAGCGCCAGGAAGAGACCATGCTTCGCTGGACATTCCTCCACATACTTGCGGTACACGGCCAGCAACTCTTCTTGGACGCGATCATCGTGTTCGTGGTGTGAGTCGAGGAACGATTCGATCGTCAGCTGGAGCTTGGAGGGAGGTGCAGGCGGAGGGTCAAGAGCTGCGAATACCCCAGCAATTGCTTTGAAGAGGTCCTTTGTACTCCTGCTCGAGTGTCAGTCAGTTGTATTCGTTGGCTAGCGGCGCGCGGGCTATGAGCGTACGGTGAGGTCATGGCGTGAGGTCAGAAATTTTCCTCACTCAAGTTTCGTGCGATACTCGGAAGAGTGAAGAGCAGCAAAAAAGGTTCATAGCTGTCGCCCAGGGAAGGCAACAATGCAGCAACGACGTTTCTGCGGCAAGACGTCGCTTCGGGACAGCAGAGCGCGGAGAGCGTCAGCGTGGGTAGGAAGCGTGCGGGATGGGAGCAGATAAAGGCAGGCGACGCATTAGTTTGCGGTGGAGCCCAGGCGCCGCGACGGTTCAGCGTGTCGGCCACTGCCCCGGTCGGACGGTCGTGCTACCTCCTGCTGTGTCTTTCCACTTGCAGACAAAAGTGCGTCGACCGGGGTGGAAGCAATGTCGAGCACCCATGTGCGGGCGAGGAGTGGAGTCGCAGCGTTTGTTTTGCTGGTCGACGAGGTTGTCGTTGTGAGGAGAGAGGTGTGAGAGGGTGAAGGAGCGTGACGGCGGGATCCTGGAGGTGGGGGCAAGCGCGTGCTCCACTGCCCGTCGTAAACGCTCCGTCAGTCCCTCCACGCCGGGCCACCTCCACTGCCTTTGCCCTCGTTCCGTCGCAAACGGCGCGGCATCCTCCCTGCGGATCAGCGTGGACTGCCGGCCATCGCTCGACAGCGATCTCGTGCTGTTTTCCCATCGATTCACCACCTGCATAGCTTGTGCACGCCGTCTAGCGGGCTGCCATGGAGCTCTCTCTCCTGACCCAGGCACCTGGCGACAGCAACATGGCTTGCATGCACCGAACCCAATGATCGCTCTGGTATTGTCGTACCAATGGCCCGGCAGATGAAAGAAACAGGCCTCCAGCAATCCCCGCCGGACATGTCTGAATGCGGCCTCCTGGCGAAAGGGATCACTTGCTATTCTGGAAGGGCAGGGCCGATGAGGAGATACGCGAAACGCACGTTCTGCTTACGCTCCAGATAACACGCGAAGAACCGGAGCACGACGTTCCCATGCGATCCCCAGAGCTGCAACTTCGGCATCTCACCTTCTACTGCAAAGGCTCTGCTGCTTTTGTGAACATTAAACCACCGAGAATAACTACCATTGCGAACAATGAACGCGTGGGGAAGCAACAATGACCATTCCCCACGTCTCTCGTTTGACAGCCACCCGTTGAGATTCAGGTAACACGATTCCATCATTGCGCCGACGCGCCGATAAAGCAACAGCAAGCCTTATCCTGCGCCAAGCATTCCTCCCCATCACCATTCGTTCCGACAACTCACCGTTCTCCCTGAGACGGCTCCACTTCGTCAATACGCTCGCAATGCCCCCTAACCTGAGGCCACTTTCCAGGTTGATAAAACCTCGAGCTTCTCCAATTTACACAAGCGTCAAGGTCAAACCCCTATTAGTAGTGTGACCGTGAAGCGAAACATTTGATGCCTCTTCCGTGCTTTGTCGGTCGTGGTGCAGGAGACTGTTGCAGCTGCACGCAGGAACCTTTACATCTGCAAGTCTCGTTGGCTGGCGGAGGCAGCCTTGTCCCTGAATCTCTAGATCGAGGCTTCCAATGGCTTGTCGACAAACCACGTTACTGGAACCACGCCAAGAGCCGTCAAGAATACAGCCCGCCTGTCTGTCCGTTTCTTCGTACCCTTTGTAGCAATTAGAACCAAAAAGCAATCAAGTCTCTTCGCCGACACTTGATTGCAGACATCAATTAGTTTCACTAGTCAATGCTACTAGCCTATTGGCCAACGAACAGGGCTTCGTAGGAGATCCCACGCGCTCTGCTCTTGCCCTGTCCTCCCGTC
>Ga0115843_1010_pt1 | contig 20594 bp, 26 predicted proteins | sample InSIn4SAF170_2_FD_83857 | JGI IMG/M metagenome (GOLD analysis project Ga0115843, IMG submission 83857) | reverse complement strand
CCTTCACCACCACGCCTGGCCCGTCCCGGCTCGAAAGAAGAAACCCGTTCCCGCTGGGCGCACGATTACCCGGCAACACTACATGCAATTATGAGTATTAGCATGTCCCAGCTACCGTCCTGTCTAACGGTAATGAATAGATACTCACCTTTCATTTCATTTCTCTCCGTAATGACCACAAACACGAATTTTCGATCTTGGACAACCACACCCTTCACTCCCACACGGCTCACGCACCGACTTCTCACGCATTGCACGACAGCTTAGAGGAGAAAGTCGAGACAAAAGAGCCCAGTCCCAGTGCGAAAGGCAACAACTTCGTATTGGAGATTCACGGGGAACAATTCCAGAACCGAGCCCCAGATCGGGCCAAGAAGCAATTCAAAGCACATTACAATCCGGACCTATGAGATTGATACACAGGATTCCAGGATTTTCATATTCGACGTTTACGCCGACACACGCCTATCCGTTCTGAAACAAGAGTCAAATCAATACATGAACTGCTCAGAGCCTGCTGGCTTCAAATACCTCGTAGCGGAATGGCTACCTGCACTAGCCATGCATCAGCGCTCGTCGAGCTGCCAGTCTGGATTTCAGCGGCTCTTCCTGCTGCTTCAGAACTATGCCGCTGTCCATGTCCTCGAGGAGTATTTGGGCCTGCTCATACATAGCCGTGATGAGAGCATTGTTTTCAAGCGCAGGAGGGATTTCAAGCGCTCGAAGGGCTTTCCGGCGGCTGCAGCTGGTGATTTTGGCTTGGCGGAACGACTTCTCAACGGCCGAGAGCGAGCGCTTCTCTGCTTCGAGTCCTGCTTCCAACTCCGCAAGGGCTTTTTCTAGGCTCTCCAGGCTGGCGAACGCAAATTGGTTGAGACCCGATCCGCCTCGCGCTACGACCAGCAGCGAAGCGATGAAGAGTTCGTTGATGTACGCGAATGAGAAACCATCTGTCATCTTGGCGATAAAGTTACAGGCCTCGTCCTCAATACGTGTCTTGTTACCCTTCTCCAGCTTCTTCTGCCAGAAATGGGCATAGGTTGTGCGGTCCTCCTCTCCAGGAAGATTGAAATGGTACATTCTATCGAATCGACTCGGGCGATCGCGGACGGCAGGGTCCAACTTATCCAGGTCGTTGACCGATCCGATGATCAAAATTCCGTCGTTTGACTCCAAACCATCGACTTCGTTAAGGAAGTACGTACGAGACGAGTCAGTGACGAGGGTGTCGAGATCTTCGAAGATGAGAAGACATGGTGCCATGAGGCGAGCGCGGCTGAAGATGTTCTGGATGGTCGTCTGCGAGCCGCCCCCTCTCTTGAACGACTTGACGTACAGCGAAGGAATAGGCACTCTCCTGTTCTGCAGAGTCGCCATGACGACCTTGACGGTCATTGTCTTGCCGTTTCCAGGCACGCCGTGGAAGATGATGCCGCGTTTCCAAGGGACCTGCAGATCCGCGTACAGCTGCTGGCCGTCGAAGAAGCCGTCAACGTCGTTCATGACGCTCGTCTTGGTCCTCGCGTCGATGACGACGTTGTCCCACGCGCTGGCCATGACCATCTTCCACACGTCGGCGTTCTTGGTCCAGTTGCCGTTGTCGAAGACGTACACCTCGTTGTGCAGCTGATCCGTCCAGTGTCCGCCCGCCCACAGTAGGTCATCGCTGACGTTGCACCGTCCGCCCTTCACCACCACGCCTGGCCCGTCCCGGCTCGAAAGAAGAAACCCGTTCCCGCTGGGCGCACGATTACCCGGCACGCCAAGGTGGTAATACAGATACTCCCTTCCGCTCCACACGTACTTGTACAGTCCAAACGTCACGACCCCTTCCAACTCACCGGGCGTCCGACCGGCGCCTGCGAGCCTGTGCTTCGCCGGCTTGTACTGGATCATCATCTTGTAGTGCTCGCTGCTGCTGACGAATTCTGCGGAGGCGTGCCCGGCGGCCGCGTAGCCGAGCAGGTCGCAGGCGTCAATCTTGAACCAGCTGACGTGGTGCTGCGGGTGATGCGCGCGGATACTCGCCATTGCGGCGAAGTCGGCGTTGACCGTCCGCCCGCTGTAGAGGTCGACTTGGTCGGTCCATACGGAGGATAGGGAGTCGTGGTCTGGGGTGGAGAGCTCGTGTTGGTGACTTGGATGTCCGTATTGCTCGTCCATGATTTGTGCGGCGAGTGTATATGTATATCGATAGAGTGTGAGGAGGTGGTAGGAAGGATATTGGTCAAGTGGTGTAGAAATATGTTAGAAGAGTAAAAGAGGCCTGGATGGTTCTTTATAAACCGAGTACAAGAGGTACCTAGGATTTCAACTCTCGACCTGGAGACTGTCTAGGAACTATATACGGAATTATTCCAAACGGCAGAGGCGAAAAGGATACGCTCTCCTCCCCATCTTTCTCGCTCCCAGCAGGCAACAGCCACTGTAGGCACCTGCATTGCCTGATACCCCACATTCTTCTGCGCCTCATCCTTTGGGAGGATAGGTCTAGAACGGGGCAATGATCTTCATTCGGCACCCCAGGCTCGAGAGCAGCTCTGTTTCAAGTCTAGCTGTTCAGGCGTACTGTACGAAACGGGTCGTGGTGCAAGGGCATTCCACTCGTCCAGTCTGATTCGTGTTTGATTGATCGTGCATTGATGTGTTCGTGGAGTGACGGCATCTACACGCCCATGCTGCTGAATACGCCGCCACCAGTCCCTTTGTCCAGTCTTCCCCGGAATCCCCCCTCGCACCTCCGCTCTCCGTCCATCCATATCAACAAACACAACCCGACCACAACCAACAACGACCCGCGTCTTAAGAGAAGCTGAGAAGCATACAACAATCCACAAACGCCCCACATCCGATCGCAAAATGGCAGCGAACAGACCTCTCTCCGCCTCCGCTGGCAACAGCAACACCAACTACAACCCAGGCAACCAATTCTTCCAGACCAGCGCGACCGGCGTTGGCGGCGGCGGCGACGCGGAAGCCTCAGAATTCGAGCTGCAGCGGCACGAGCTACTGGTCGAAGTCGCGCACGTACGTACCCTGCCTATCGGCACAACGATTTGTTCTCTTAACAAAATGAATCTTTATCTGTCCTTGCGAGCCTTAAAAAAAAACCATATGCGCTAACTAACTACCGGCGGCTTCCTTCCATATAGAGCCTAGACAACGTCCTCGCGAACCTAAACAAACTCAATCGGAACCTCGAGCAGGTCGTCGCCGTCGGGCACGAGTTCAGCTCCGTCGAAGCGCTGTGGTCCCGCTTCGAGGACGTCATGGCGAAGAATCCAGAGGCGCCTGGCGCTGGCGTTGCTGCGGCGACGACGGCAGCGACCGCGGACGGTGGTGGTGCTGGTGCTGGGAAGAACGACGCTGCGGCGGGAGCGCGGCAGGATGAGGAGGACGATGTCACTATGAGAGAATAGAGATGAGTGTTTGAAATGGGAGCGAAGAGTGCATGAAATGGTGCAGGGGATCGGAGTGGGCTGCATGGAACTGGAGTTAGGCGCTGTCAATACCCCAAGTGCGCTTGATAAAAAGGCATACTATACATAGCAATGCATGTTTAAATTGAACGGTTTATTCTTGCTCGACTGTCCAAACATGAAATTTACGAGACCTCGTACAAGCTGAACAAAGGAAAGTAGTTCGTCAGGCCCCTCTGACCTCCTCCGCAATTCGTGATAATATATTTGCACAGCCGTTCCAACGCCCACAATGTGTCCCTGATTCTTTGCCAGCTCCGTAATCAACCATGCATCAAAGAAGTTAAAATAATGTAAAAGCGAACCACAGCCGGGCCGAGCAGCAGCTCCGACTGGAGAAAGCCATGATATGTTCGTTTCGGTTTTCATGTTCCGTCCCGTCCAGCGTTCATCGTGATCATATCGTGGCACTAACCAAAATTTTATAGGAACTTGCAGCTCGACTTCTTCTTCTTCTTTCCTCCGACGGGAAATTGCGACGTTGGACGCCCTGGTTCTGGACGCTGTCTGTACTCGTCTCCTACCGCCAACGTAACAGCCTTGTCGAAAATTTCCTCGACGCCAATCATTTCTTTGCTGCTGCACTCCATATAGGTGGCGCCCATCTTGGATGCAACGGCACGTCCTTGCTCAGGTGTTACTGGCGTGAGGCCCTGGGTCTTTAGGAGGTCGATACACGACTTTTTGTTACGCAGATCAGACTTGAGACCGAGCAGGATGACGGGCGTGGTCGGGCAGAAGTGAAGAACTTCGGGGTACCACTACAAACGCTATCAGCTTTGGTTCAGAAGGTTGAAATGATGGCAGGAAGTCTTACCTTGTCCATGACATTCTCGAGCGAGTTGGGGCAGTCAATTGCGAAGCAGACGAAGAGCAGGTCCGTCTCGGGGTAGGATAGCGGTCGAAGACGGTCGTATTCTTCTTGGCCAGCAGTGTCCCACAGTGCAAGCTCAACTGTTTTGCCCGTCGGTGAATGCGTAGTCTGCGTAATGTAGTTTTCAAATACAGTTGGAACGTATTTCTATGGCTGTTAGTAAAATTTTCAGCCGCTTGACCTCGTCACTCCATACCTCTGGGAAGTACCCTTGGCTGTAGCTGATCAGCAGACACGTCTTCCCGCAACCACCATCACCGACAACGACGAGCTTCTTGTGCCATGCCGGAGGCTCAGTGATGTTGGTGTTGTCGGAAGCGGCGCCTATCGATGACTCGGCGACAGAGTGGACGGTACCGTTGCTGTCTCGCTCGTGGGCTGCGCGCACTGGTTTCCGGGAAGCCGATGTGAGACCTGACGGGGCCTTTTCTGACGGCTTCCGGCGAAGATAGTCGTAGTTCTGTACCGCCTGCACCGACATTGTGTGAGGAGGCCGAGATTGGATCGATGAAGAATGTGACGAGGTATGGCGCGTCCTTTGCTCCTCTCTTTGCCAGCAGAAGTGATCAACCAGGTCGCTGCAGAACGCTTTTGAAGGACGGAACAAGCCCAGACAAAGCCAAAGCAAAGAAGACGGAGCTTTTTGAGGGTTTTGGGAGTGGCACGGAAGATGGATGGCAGGTCGTGGGCGAGGAAGAGATTGGGCGGCTGACGGCGTTTGTTTGCAGGCGGTGGTTGCGCGGGGCAACGCCCTGAGGCTGACACGGCTGGCGGCCTCTGTGGCGGCCTCAGGCGCTACCGATCTCCACAGCGATCAAAACTGCCGAATTGGATGCAAGCGGGTCTGCTGAGTGCCGCCCGCCAGAGCGCTTCCACCATCACCACCACCCGTCCTCCACCACCGCCGCTCCTCCGCTCCTCCGCTCCTCCGCTTCTGCTTCTTTTGCTGCTCTCGTTGCTTCTGCGCCTCCCGCCGGATGTCGCCATGGCTTCTCACGAGCATGCCTTGGAAAAAGGCCGAGCTACCCACCCGGCCTCGCTACTGCCTACCATGAAGGACGCTCCTCCTGATGCTGGAACGCGCCATCTCGACCATTGTCAGGCACCCTCCCCGCCGCAGGCTCACTAAAATGTTGCGCTTGGCCTTTGGATCGTCCCAAAGCTAATTCTCTGTCTCCAGATGCCACCAAACTGCCTCCCTGGCGCCATGCGCTCCGTCAATCGCTCATCCCGCTCGTGCGATGGGAGACCCCCTATTTGGCTCTGCTGCAGGAACGAACTCGCACTCCCGCGCTCGATTCGTACTTTGCCTTCACCGCGAACCTGGGAACGCACACCTTCTTCATGATCATGCTGCCGATTTTCTTCTGGTGTGGTTATACAAGTGTGGGCAGAGCGTAAGCATTGGGCGCACATGGAACGAATCCTGCAGAGCGGGGCTGACAACGAGACAGAATGGTCAACATGCTTGCTGCCGGTGTAATCTGGAGCGGCTTCATTAAAGACATGCTGTGTCTTCCCCGACCGCTGTCGCCTCCTCTGCAACGTATATCGCATTCGGGATCGGCTGCTTTGGAATACGGATTCCCCTCGACGCACTCGACAAATGCCATCTCGGTAGTTATTTACTCAGTCTGGGCGCTGCAGACTACGTCGGAAACACGCGATCCCTACACGCACCTCATATCGCAAGGCCTTCTCTACGCCTACGCCATTTCCATAGTCTTTGGTCGGTTGTATTGCGGCATGCACGGATTTCTGGACGTTATCATTGGTTCCATACTGGGTGCCATCATCGCAGTAATTCAGATTGTGTACGGTCATAGATTCGACATGTGGGTCAGCCAAGGCGGTTACGAAGCCCCATTGATTGTCACTCTGGCCATTCTGATCCTGGTTCGAGTTCATCCAGAGCCTGCAGACGATTGTCCATGCTTCGATGATAGTGTATCGTTCGCGGGAGTTGTGATTGGGGCAGAAGTTGGCATGTGGCATTACACCAGGACGCAATACTCTTCGAGTGTCCCTGTGCCAGGCACCGTTCCGTTCAATCTGCAAGAAATTGGCTGGCCACGCGCTGTTGGCCGAGTGCTCTTTGGTGTCGCAATGATCTTTGCATGGAGAGGAATAACAAAACCCACGCTCCTTAAAGTGCTGCCGCCGATTTTCAGGCTTATCGAGCGAATTCGTTTGAACATGCCAAGACGATTCTTTCTCCAAGCTTCGTAGGTATCCTTTGGTCCATGATAACTTCCAACATTAACCTCGGCAGGCAATACAAGAGTGTCCCTCACCTTCGAAAAGACGACAATGTCATCCCTCCCGCTTCTGACATTCCCCGTCTCTTCGATACCCTCCGACATCCTAGGAAACGCTCCGTCTCTGTCGGACCTCAGTCTGCGGCCGACGTGTATGAAACTATCGCTTACCGCCATATGAAGCGGAGGGAAAGCTTGTCGTCTGTCAATAGTCCTGTGATCGAAGAAACGTCTCGCGGACATAGAGAGCCCCAGAGCACTACGTCGGCAACACCTGCTGGTGGTATCGAGGGTGCGGACGTGACGTCCTCACCTACAGCATCGCGCATTCAGGAGCTTGAGCAGATGATGGGAACGGGTAGAATAACAAGGGGCGACACAGCTCTGGATATGCATGATGATTTTGAAGATGAAGAACAAGAGGCTCGAGAAATATTTTTGAGGCTCGAGAGGCCACGAGTCCGATATGATGTTGAAGTTATCACGAAGTTGGTTATTTATTCCGGTGCGTTACATGATTTCCAGAGCCGTCTGAATATAATAAATTAGTACTGACATATGATAGGTATCGGCTGGCTCGCCACAGAGATGAACCCAATCTTGATGACGCTATGTGGATTGGGTCTTTATCCATAGACGATAAATGAGGATGTGGATATCACAACGAAAACACATTGTACAGACGTGTTTTCTTGCCTTTCTTGTTCTCCAGTTTCTTTTTCCTTCTTCCATTCTCACTGCCAATTTCCCCATAGTGTCTGGCTTGGAGGTCTCATAAGTTTTCTTGATGACAATATGACTGCATGTGGAGTTTTGAGCTGGCTCAATAATTTATAATCGAAAGATGATGCTGCTATCTGATGAACACCATGCCTCTGTCTCGTGACGCACTATAAACTCGTGTATCATTCTTCCTTTTGGACGTTATGAGCACGACCCTTCCTGCGCCTACCCATTGATTGGGACACATCAAAAACTAAAACCGATAACCCATCACCACATTTCGCCAACGAAGCAAATTCCGACATCCAATGAAAAAAACCAGCACCACGTCCAAAACTCAATACCGGTACCTGGTCGAATAATCCTTGGGGCTGACCACCAGACCTCTACCTTTACGCGCACCGCGGTAGATGGCCTCGAGGATGTCGATGAGCTCCTGCTTGTCCTCGAGCACCCAGTTGAGCTTGTTGTTGTTGCCCGTGCCGAAGTCGCACATCATGTGCTTGTTGCGGTAGAAGAACATGATGGTCATTGGGTCGTAGAGTTCTATGATTCTTAATGTCAGGTGTCTGTTTGATGGCAAAATTGGGACACAGAAGGGCGTCGCTTACCGTACATCTGTTTGAAGTCGGGGACTTCGTCGAGGTCGCAGACTGGTTTGTGAAGGTTATCGTTAGAATGCGTTGTTTTGACAATAGATGTACCGCCGTTGTGATGGTAGTTCAAACCACACCAGAATCGCAACGCTTCATAAGCCAATCACTATCTCTATAATAAAGAGAATGAAAACATGGAAGCCGAATCCATTCTACGATCACAAACATCAAGTAAACCACAAAAGGGAAGAAAAGACATTGCACAAAAGACGATTTATACTCGAAACCAGAGCAAGACACTCACCATAAATGACCGCAAAGTTCTTCACGCGGTCCGCGATCTTGTACAGAATCTCATCTTGCCGCATGCAGTCCGGATCGTGATCCCTTCCGAACCGAATGACCACAAGACGCTCCTCCTCGCTCATGATGGCCTGGTCCACGTGCCATCCTGTGCGAAGATGGGGCAAAACGACGGAGCCCATGGTTGTGCTCTTTTGATGATGAGTTATGTGATGGCTAGAGGTGGTGACAAGATGGCTTGTCTCTTTGAAGGTCGATCTGATCCAGCTAACTCGCAGATGGAGGCCGAAAGTATGCAGATTCTTGAGGGGTGGTGTCTTTTCCTTCGTTGTATGTTGAATGCAAAATAAACTCAAGGCGCAGGTTCGCGAATACCTTGTTGGAGTTGGTACATGGTAGGCAGTACAGCACTTCCAGTCATGTTGGGCGGATGCACGTGATGAAAACTAGACTGCCGGTGCGAATATTGAGTCACGCTAGTGAGCAGCAGATTATCTGAATACTTCGTCCAGTTTGACCAAGTAATCCGTCGAAACATTTTATGAAGCACATTGTCGATACGATTGGTTGCAACACTATGCTCACACTTGCGCTTCCTTTGAACACATACAATAGTTTATCCTCAAATCGTTAAAAGTTTATTATTTATTTCAGCACTATGAGCTGCCAAGTGGTATTCATTGTCCAAAAAACTCCATTGCAACCTTCGACCTTGATCAGTGCAACGCCATCCCAGAACCGGACCGCAAAATGACCAGGACGCCATGCATGCATTAACATCATTGTACCATAACATCACCGTCAGAGTTTCCGTTCGTGTTCATGGAGTCCATCTCATCCGCATCAGCGTCTAAGCCTAGACTCAAATTGGCGGGGATGTTCTTGTTCGAGGCTCGAGCCTTCTGCTCTGCCCAGGCACGCAGACGGACTAGGTTGCGGATGCGTGCTTCACGGCGGGCACCTTGGCTACCAAGAATGGCTTCGTTCACCCGGTTCGCAACGGCCTGCCGTAACGATGGATCAAGGAGAGCTTTGAGAGCTGGAGCGAGACTTTCTGTCGGAAAAACCAGTAGAGCCATTGTACGCTCCAGGTCTTCCAAGAACTCTGGATTGGTCGGCGCGCGTGGAGCCAGATGGGAGGTGGCGAAGGTCAGGGCAGGTGTGATGTCGGCATTGGGGTTGTTCATGCACTTGCGAATGAGTTCAATAAGTTGGAGACGAAGCAAAGCAAAATGGAGAGATGGGTCGGTGTCAAGAATCTGCGTCGCCCAATATCAGCATAAGTCGAAGACGAAAGAAACAAAATGCTAGTGATATGTTTGACTTTATGTCATATTGAGAACTGAAGTGGTTGATTGTTTATCATCACTACCCTCCCGGGGAGAGCTATGAGTGGTGCATGAAGTGTATAATCATGAAAGTGCTGCTTTAGAGAGGAGTGAGATGAACTAACCTGCGGGTTGAAGTCATTGATCCTGTGAATGGCTGTTTCAATGTTGCCAGCGTGGAGAGCTTGTCGTATTTCAACGCGAGGCTGAATCGACTCTTCCTCTGTCAAGGGCTGAATGTTTGCTTCTTTTGCAAAATTCCTCGCCGCGGCGGGGTAGCCTTCATTGATCAAATAATCCATGATCACGAAGTTGATGTCACTAGTCATAGTCAGCCAAGAAGCTCCGGAGCCCAGACGAGACGAGCGTGTCATGTGCGCAAAGGCTGATCAGATAAAACAATAATTTAAGTCTCCTCAAGATGTTTCAGAGAGATTCCCATTGTTAATAATAATGCATCATGTAGAGCATGTTTGCGCACAGGATGGGGATGGGCAGGAAGGAAAAAGGTTCTTACATACGCCTTTGATGGCCGAATGGCATCTACTCGACTCTCAAAGGGATGCCGAGTTGGCGTTGCCGCCGAAACAGAGGAGGTGCTCTGCGGACATCAGCATTCACGCTCGCGACCCCAGCCAGTGAGGTGCATACCATTTTGGCTAGATGGAGAGGCGCTTCCCGAATCACCGACGGTCCATGGAGAAGTGAGCAACGACTCCTCGTGACGCAACAGAGCGATGCGCGAAGCAGTCGAGTGGTGCAGCGGATGGGAGAAATGGTGAGAGGAGAAGCGAAGGTGCGAAGTTTGCAGAAGAAGTAGGTAGAGCTGGAACAGAGGTTGATCCGAAGCGAGAGCTTAGGTAACACAAGCGTGGTCCGTGTTCCAGCTGGCAGTTCTTCACAACCTCGCCTCGGCCAATCGCCGTCGGCGTCCTCCGACTCGGTCAGAATATCAAACCTCGACCTCTCAACGTGGCTCTCTTCAACTATTTTGTGTAAATATTCGATGCAGCTACCGGCATGCACTATTTAGATCTCTGATCGCCCAGCCTTTGTTGGGCTCAAATTTGTTTTGTACTATTATCTTAGACTCAAGATTCCATGGGTTCCACAACGGAAAAGGCACATTACAGCCCTCCATGGGCGAACACATCCATAATTGGAGTCGCTGGCAGTTCCGGCTCTGGGAAAACGTCATTGGCGAAGGCTGTCCGGAACTGCCTCAATCTTCCATGGGTAGTCATTTTATCGATGGTAATACATGGTGGTCACGCGACTCGTGACTGGATCGCTAATGTTGACGTTCTGCACAGGACATGTTCTACAAGCCTTTGTCACCTGTAGAATCGGTGCTTGCTTTCAGGAACGAGTTCGACTTTGATGCACCAGACGCCATAGATTTCGATGTTCTGGTCGACAGATTACGAGATCTCAAGTCGGGGTACGGGACACTACGCATGTACGTGTAACAGCACTGAAGCTAAAGCGAGCGTTTGCAGTCGTAAAGCAGAGATACCCATCTACTCATTCGAAAAGCATAACCGGGAAGAGAAAACGACCACAATCTACTCGCCCCACGTGCTTATCTTGGAGGGTATATTTGCACTTCATGACCCGCGTATACTCGACCTGCTAGACTTGAAGGTAAGCAGAGAACCGCCATCTAGTACGTACTGCGCTAAACTCTCTTAGGTCTTTTGTGAGGCCGATGCGGATTTGTGTTTGTCAAGGCGACGTAAGAATTGCAGCCAATCCAACACTTGTGTCTTGTATTGACCCCCATGGCAGTTCAACGAGACGTCAAGGAACGCGGCCGAGATATTGACGGTTGTGTGAAGCAATGGTTCAAATGGGTTAAGCCCAATTTTCACAAATTTGTGGCGCCCCAAAGAGACGTTGCTGATATCATTGTTCCACGAGGAATTGAGAACACTGTGGCGATAAGTAAGAGATGCATTTAATTGGCTCGTAACGCCCATTAACGTTTGGTTCAGGCATGATCACAGACCGCATAACAAAGACGCTCACGCACAAGTCTCGCATGCACCAAATCGAACTTGAGCGGCTCGGAAAACTTGGTGAAGATGCGCCATTATCCAAAAATGCCATCGTCATTGAGCAGACCCCACAAATCGTAGGCATGAACACCTTGCTCGTCAACCAAAACACCTCCAAGGAAGACTTCATATTCTACTTCGACCGATTGACTTCGCTATTGATCGAGCGTGCGGTATCGTGCATGGAGTTCGACCCCATTGATGTAACTACGCCTACTGGCCATCACTACTCTGGTCTCCAGCCTTCAGGACTGGTATCAGCAGTTGTTATCTTGCGTGGTGGCGCTATTCTCGAGAACGGTCTCCACAGGGTCATTCCGGACTGTCGAACGGGACGAATGCTTATCCAGACGAATTTTCGAACTGGCGAACCCGAGCTGCACTATCTAGCGTTAGGCGAAGACGTCAGCTCTCACAAACTTGTCATGCTTCTAGATCCCCAGATGAGCAGTGGGGGTGCCGCGCTGATGGCTGTTCGCGTGTTGGTGGATCATGGAGTCGAAGAGAAGAGGATAGTGTTTGTCACTTATACTGCTGGTAGGATCGGCATAGGACGGTTACATAGTGTGTATCCCGAGGTAAAGGTTGTAGTATGTCGATTGGGGGATGACATGCAGCAGAGATGGCTGGAGAAAGTGTATCTTGGATGTTAGTCGCTTTCAGTGGTATATATTTTAGGCAGACGCAGGGTGTCGAGCAACTTTTACACAATTACACAAAGACTGAAGACAATCAAAGCATAGCATCTTCTCTAGTGTGTACAAAATACATTGTAAAAGCATTATAAAATGGCTACATGCTATCTGTGAATAGCATCAGCCTACCTAACGACGCTCACAAGAGGACGAATCGAGATGGGACTCAACCCATTTTGCCCTCCGGACGAGTTGACAAGGTTCCGAATTGAACGAACAACAAAATCCCTTATGAAAACAAGCTTCCATCAAACAAGACAACTCAAGCTCCCAGATCATCCTTAATAGTTTTTCAGACATCGATGTACTGTATAGTTGGTTCGTTCAAGACAGTCAAGCTCTACCCTTTCCCTTGCCCTTGCCACGAAGAGGAGAGAGGGCTGGAAAGTCATCCTTCTCCGCCGCTTCAGTCTCAAGCCTACTTTTTTCTTCTGCCAGGCTCAATTGCAAAGCAAACTCTAAATCGCTCATCTCTTGATTATTGCTGCTCCCTTGCTCCGGGTCTGGCCACTTGTTGGCTGGTGACTTCAACCCTCTTGGGATGTTCCGGGATGAGCCAGGTGTTCTCTTGGACTTGGCATACTTGATAGGAATATCAAACGGAGAGGCAGAGCTGAAGTCTTGGGGCATCTCGATAGGGCTCGAGGAAGCGCTAATTGCCGGAGGAGTGACAGGCTGGCTGTCTTGGAGGCTCAAACGGATCGCCTCGGCGAGATCGACGTCTATTTGACCATCATCGTGCGAGGTTGGCAATGAGAATGCGTCACCTGAGATGCTCGGCTCCGGAGTCGCCGTCGTGCTGCTAACGGCTACGCTACCTTCGCTCACACTAGCAACGTCTAGCCTTTTCTTCTCTTCGTTGGCAAACGCCTCTTGGCTGAGAAGTGCTGCATAAGCTAGGGCCTCGTCTTCATTGTCCAATAAATCAACACCAAATCGGCCAGCAAGACGAGTCGCTTCTTTACGTCGCTGATGATCCTCTCTTTGTAGTTCAAATGCTTCGCTGCTGATGTAGTCTTTGAGATTGCTCGATCGGCCCACAAAACGCTCTCCACCGTTGTTGCTGCCGCGCTCTGAGCGTCGTAGTCGTCGTTTGCTGCTCTTGTAGGCATCCGCTGCAGACGAGCTGTAGCTCCAGAATCGCAAATGTGTCCCTAAGCTAACGAGACCTCGAAGGACAGTTGAGTCAGGGTCGAGACAGATGGCACCTGCTGCGAATAGATTGATGCCGACCCCCTGAGGTCTAGCTTGGTTCTGAGCAAGTCTTCGTCGAGCTCGTTGCGAGAATCGGGAATGCAAAGTGCGAATTGGTTGCGTCTGACTTGCCAGCGGGTCCCAGGCCTGAACGAGACCATCGTTACCACCATGTACTAGGTAGAGTGCCGTGAGGGCAAGGCAAGATATCTCAGGCGAGTCTGTGTAAATAATACGAAGCGGATTAACCACGTTGACAAACTCCGTGTTCTTCGAGATTGGGGCACGAACGTCCCAAAGGATGACGGCACCGGTCTTGGTTCCCACAGCCACAAGTCGGGAACGCTGACCAGGAATATCTGAAGGATTGGTGCATTGGCTAGAGCTTGACTGTGGAGAGCCAAAAGGCGAAGAAGCATTCGAGTGCGTAGAGAAGCCAAGAATTGGATCTTCAGACACCGTCAACGAAGCAAACATTGAGGAGTCTATAGCCGTCGTCGTAATTTGGCTTGATCGCAGTCCTTTCAGAGCCAGCTCGGAGTGGCGCCATTCCTCTACGAGTTGACTTCGCTCTGGTGAGCTCTCTATCGACAACTGAGAAAGCCGTCTTCCTCGTTCCAGACCCCGACCAGGGGGAGGAGAGGGTCCGCCAAACAACGACGAAGGCTCGGGAGGTGGCGTAGGTAGTCCGCTGTGAGGTTTGGATGAAGGTATTGCGCTTTCTTTCTCTGTCGCTCTGAATCGTGTGAATCGGTCAATGCGGGCGACCGAATCCTCATCGAGCCCGCATCGAAACACGACAATTGACTCGCCCGCGTAATTTCCATCATCGCCAGCGAAATCTACCTCGACTCGACGACGCATGTCCCACCCGAGACAGAGTTTTTGGAAATCCTTCGGCTTTAGCTTTAGAAATTCTTCAATCTCGATTGTTTCAGCCTTGATCTGTGCACCGGAGAGACACATCCCGTCCCAAGAAGATCGTGGAGAGTAGCTTCCATCAACTTCGCCATGGCTGTAGGGATTAGGACGAGCGACTCTTCTGCTCGGTTCGACCGTGGTCCAGTAAGTCGATCGACCGGTGGCCCAAGCTAGCCCTTCGATAGCTTCCTCACTAAGAGGAGGTCCCTTCTTGGCAGGCGTTGAAGTCGGGCGTTTGAGAAACTTCGTGAGATAAAAGACCTCTCCCAAAGCGTTCAGTGCAACGGCCCAGATTCGATTTTGGGCCTGTCTTTTGAGCGAATATGACTCGTCCACTACGATCGCAATGATAGGAACGCCAGGACTCAAGACCCATCTGGCAGTAACCTCGCCGCGGGCGATTCGTTGCCCTCGGAGACCATCCGATCCCAGACTATAGGCAGACAGTACACCGGCAGATGAACCGCACATCATCCCTATCATGCCATCTGAAAGAGAGGGTATGGTGGGTGATTTTGCGAGCCAAACAGAGCATATGCACTCCGTAAGTGTCGGAATTGAAGGGATGCCCACACTCAAATCAGACTCCGCTGTGGGCAGTGTAAGAAACCGCCCTCGCATTTCATCTGTACCCCGATAATACAGAGTCGCGTTAGGATGCCCTTCTCCGTAAATCATACCGTATGGCTGGCTTATGTCCATCACATTTGGACAACCAATCATTTCTCCAGATCCAAGACCCCATTGCGAATCACCCGGATACGCATCAGAGAATTGAAAGAAAGAATGAGGATCCGATGAACCCCAGGGGTCGATCTTGCCAGATAAAGGGTCACTACTCGATGAAACACCCATGTCATCTGCTCCATGAACAAAACGCGGTGGACGCTTGTTCAGGCCAGCACCCCAATTGGCATGGAGGTGATTCACAGTAGTAAACAGCTGGGAATTATACATGATCATCGACACGGCAGTCTGAGCATGCCCGGAGCGAGGGGTACCAGGGATCGAAGTGAGGGTAGGCTTGCCTCGATTCAAAGACCTCAACAACCTCGTACGAACAATATATTCGCTTCGCCAAGATGCCAGGGCGGTGAGCCGCGTGAATTGACGTTTTCCAGACGGTAGAGTATCGTCATCATCGGCTGAAGCAGATAGGTCGGCCGATACTGTAAGCGACTCGCGTCCTGGGAAGAATCTCGAAAAAGCTATCCTCCATGCGTGTGGCGTTGTTACTAGATCATGAAATCGACGAGAGACAAGAGCGACAGCGGTCAAGTCGTTGGGCGACAAATGCGACAAGGCATGCGTCAATACCTCTGCAGGACAGGATTGTCAGCGGTCGTTGATATCCTGCATCGGGGAAGGCAAAAGGGATCTTGGAAATGAAGCACGGTGGAACATACCATTTGGTAGGTCGGAGATGGGCGAGTGCTTGTCATTGGAGCTACGACGCTTCTTGACCACTTCGAACAAAGGTCCGTGGTTGGGCGTGTGAGGCGACGATGCGAGTGCGTTTTCATATTCCGTGATCTTGTCGTGAGGAGATGTATGACTCAGAATCAATCGAGCTCCCTCCTCGAAATCACGTTCGGTATCGACGAAACGCGTCGGTTCGCTGTGGAACCGCGTACCAGTGGATTCAGAGTCAACCCCGTCGCCCACGTCGTCGTGAGTGAGGGGTATGGCTGAGAGATCGCGATGCAAGATTCCATGCTGGGTTGTGGCGTTTGTGTTTTGCTCGAGGGTTTCTGTAGTGATGGAGTGGAGGATATCTTGAGTGTGCGCTGATTGCATAAAATAGGATGGATAGGTGAAAGGAGATTCGCTTGACTGAGCCAGGTGCTGCTGGTCAGTCTTGTGTGATGAGGCGATCGCTGGCCGGTGGAAGTGGAAGATGGTGTTGAGTGTACGGAGAGAGTGGAAGGGGGCGGGACATGTCCGAGTAAGTTTGGGTGACGTTTTTTTCCTCTGTATTGCTGCCTTGACTCTCAGGCACCAAATTCTGCACCGTTTCAGTACATTCGGCTCGGGAGGGGCCAAGCTCCGCTGCTCCGCGTTCGGCTGGGCGCGGGCGTGACGACGTGCAGGAGCAGCGTGGTGGTGAGGTGAGGACCGCTCCGTGAGGAATGCACCCCTTCATCCATCCAGCCATCCTGCTGACGGAGACCAAGTATTTCCTTTCACCTAATCCGCCGTCGCCCTCCACCCCTTACGACCTTCTGCCGTTCACTCGAAGCGAAGGGACTTCACGCATTAAGAATGCGGTTGAGCCGTTGCCCTTGCTCCATCTTCTGTTAGGCTCTCGACTCCTCCAATCCGCTTACACCAAGTAGCCACCATCGAGATAAACTGCCCAGCAAGGAACCTCAGGTGGAGTATCAAACCATGGAACAGATACGCGCTTCGATCTCCAATCATACATTCACACCCTCCTCAATGGACCTCCTCCTCGCGGTGCCCCGCCTCGCGCAACGCGCTGGAGAGTTTGCCTTTGGGTTCATTCCCGAGCAGCTGGATGGATTGTGGAAGAAGGCACAGCAACCAAGAATGATCGCAGAGGCCACCACCTCGCGAATCGCAAACAGCACAGTCATAACCAATGCCGGGCAATTCAAACAAGGCACGGCCAGCCCCAGCGTTGCGACCGCTGCTGCCACCGCCGCTGCGCTTGCGGATCCCAACACTCCGAAGGGGCTTCTTGCACTCAACTTGCAGGTGTTTGGCGGTATCTTTGGATACATGATATCTAAGTGGGCCTTGGCTACCGTTGCTATGGTATGAAATCTCACCTTTTTATGTTTGGAAATGCTAATTGTTGACTGTCAGGCCGTCCTATTGAATCGAACCACGTTCTATGCCTCTTCTCGTGTTCCGCTCACGTTGCGATGGTACATTCGACTTGCGATGTACATTGTACCAATCATGACGTTCATGTACCAAACCCAGTGGATATTGCAAACGTTGAAATGTCAGACCTCACCTTCGTGGCCTCTTATGCAGTATGGCAATGCCACGGTCTCTCGATTCGAAGACTTTGCTGGTGAGGGAGGCTTGATCTATTCACTCAGCTCGACATTGATCTTTTGGGAAAGCGATATGGAATCTTGCGCTGCTCAGGGAATGCTTCCAGCTGCCGGAAAGCGTCGAACTGCTGGGTCCTTGAAGCTGTTGTGGCCATTCTTCTGTTCTGTTTTGCTCAGCCAACTCGTCGAAACACTGGCATGCGCTCTTCAAGGTCGTCAGGTTATGCCTGAGAATGGATTGACCATTTGGGAACACTCTTTGGCATTTGCGGAAGCCGAAGCCACATTCACCAGACCACTTGCCATGGCCAGCGACGGTATGATGGACCGTTCCGTTCGAGCTGCTATTCTTCATAATATGAACGCTCCTCCAGAAGTCCTGATAATTACATTGATATCCAGTCTGAGTCATCTCTCGAGCAACATTCTAGCTGTTCTAGGGCTACGCACGAAGCTAAGATTGATCAACACCGGCATATGGGGCGTTTCATACATGGCGGTACTCCTTGGAGGCTTCTTCCGATCTACAGTTGCTGCCGAAGCCGGTGATATTCGCATTCTACGATTTCCAGGTGTCTGCCTGATAGGCTTTGTCCCGCACATCATTATTTTCGCCAGCATCATCGCTTGCGGTGTTATTTACGGGATTGCACTGCTGCTCACAGCCCTCGCCTTACCACGCAGCGTTGAAACCTCAACTATTCGGCTGCGATTTGTTACAGCCTACCGGAATTTGCAAGCCAACTCCCACCTCGCCTCCAATTCATCACTAAGGCTTAACTATCAAGAAGACTTCTTCACCATGTTGCTAAAATTTGGGTTCACAATCCTGACCGCAGCCAGTGAAGCTGTTTTCCTCAACGAAGGTACCAGGGTCCACGTCGGAGAAATGACTTGGCTTGAAGAAAGCCGAATCCAAGAGATCAATGCGAGCCGGACGCAGCTCCTGAAACGGACACTCGAAGCAGTCCCAGTGGAGCTGCGTGGTGAAGAGTTTGACGAGAACTTGGACCCGCAAGATCATTTTGTGTCCGGCTATTCCAAGGAGCGAAAGCCTGACAACACGGGTGCTACTTCGAGCAACTATAGAGCAGTCAACTCAGACACCGGCGTTGGTTTTCTTCGTAGAGGCACGAAATTCAGTCTCGCACTTCAATTGCTCAAAGGTATTTGGTGGCTCCAGGTCGGCTTTGGCGCTCAGCTGCTCCAGGCAGCTTTGACGAGACTTGGCATTCCTCGACCTGTTTGGCTCCTCCGCTTCGTCCAAAGGCAGGAATCTGCCAAACGAAACGTGCGCCGACCGACCAGTGATGGAAGGCGGACTCCGAAAACAATCCAATTCTGGACGACGACTGAAGACGGAAGACTTCAGCCTGCGACGCACGATGTTGATGTGGAAGTTGAAACGAGACGCCGGCTGATGCAGCAACCGCAGAACGCATTCGACCAACGCCTAGCTGATGAAGCCCTTGACAACAATCTTTATAACTGGTGGAAGATAGGAGGCTGGTGGAGTGAAGCTGATAGCAGCGGCGACTATCGGCCAGGAAACACCGATGATGACGACGACATCACCAGCGTTATTTCTACTGTGGACACAGAGAGCTTGTGGTCTGACGTCAGTGAGGAAGAGGATGGCAGGCGAACACCAACCCAGCAGGATCCCCATGCATTGAGTCGTGGATCGACTCCGCTGAGATATGATCTCATCGACCCAGGACATCTAGCTTCTCTCCTGAATCCTAGGACCGCAGAAGAGCAAGAAGAGGCCCAGTTCCTATCCCGACATCTACGTTCCGACAGGATCATGACCAGGTCTCAGCATCGGAAAATGCTCGAGCAAGAACGTCTCCGCATCCTGAGCACCTCACGCTTCGCGAACAGGGCGACAGGCGAATCTGGTCTCCTGTCGCCAGAACATGAAGAACGAGCACTGGAAGAATTCCTCCTTGAGCGTCGTACAGAGAGGAATCAAGAAGTGCCAGGAGGCGCATCCTGGGACACTGGAGCGTCGGGCATGGGGTCAAGCGGGCCGCAGTGTGTTGTCTGTCAAGGAAGCCCTCGGACCATCTTGATGTGGCCCTGTGGCTGTTTGAGTCTGTGTGATGACTGTAGGCTCGGGTTAGCCACGAGGAATTTCGACGCTTGTGTTTGCTGCCGACGAAAGGTCGTGACGTATTCCCGCATGTATGTACCATAGAGGGGAGTCTTTTCAGACGAAGCAGTCTTTCAGTAGTTTATCGAGCCTTTGTCATTGGTAGCGGCGTTTTGGTTTATTCATGAGCATTGAACTGCCGGAGGTGATCCGTGCAAAGATAGCAGGTGTTTCCTCGAACCAAAGCAATAGCTTATAGCTTTCTTATACATAAATTTGTCCCCCCTCATAAGAACGGACATTGACGGTCACATTTCGGAATCGTCGGCCTCTTAGTGAATACCTTACCTACAAGAGAATAGGCCTCGGTACGGACCTATGTCGTGAATATGCAGCTCTCGTTAAGAGTCGTTCCTGCCCACGTCATGCTACGTTGAGCCGGAGACCGTCCAGCGGATATGGGAGACGTCTTTTAAGGCTCTTCTCGTATCCCAAGCCCCTCGTATCATCTGATCGTCCTCTTGGCACGCCCTTCGCACAACACACAGGAAGCCATGGAGACAGGTATGAGCGAATGTGAAGTGAATATAAAAGACACGGCTCTACTATTCCAGCCTCGCTCATTCCTTCCAGACCCACCCTCGAATGAAAATGGGAGCTTCAAACCGTCCCTCAGAGCTCACAGGCGGATGCCTCTGCGGGGCCATCCGCTTCACGATCACCTACACAGATGACATGTCATGGCCACCTACTACGGTACGCCTTGGAGGATAATAAAAGTCCCACTTGGCCGCTTCTGCTGACGACTTTTGGGTTGTGTTTGGCCAATGTAGAATGCCACATGCCAGTGCACGATGTGTCGCAAGTTTACGGGCTCGCTGCTGCCGCAAAACATCGGCATCCCGAGCAAGAACGTTTCACCACCGTTCGCATCGAACGCGACCTACAAGTTGTACAAGTCGTCAGACTTCGGATCTCGTGGGTTCTGCAGTGAGTGCGGGAGCTCCTTGACGTTTGTTGAGAGGGAAAACCCGGAGAACACGGA
>Ga0115843_1007_pt1 | contig 23042 bp, 11 predicted proteins | sample InSIn4SAF170_2_FD_83857 | JGI IMG/M metagenome (GOLD analysis project Ga0115843, IMG submission 83857) | reverse complement strand
AGGGATGGAAAGAAATTGAGTACGAAGTTGTCCGTGATGCACAAGACAACTGCATAACAGTTTGTAACATGGAGAACTTCGATCCTCTCGGCATTCACACGGGAGATTCCATCGTCGTGGCTCCATCGCAAACCCTATCCGACGAGGACTACAATATGCTCCGCACTACCGCCGTCAACGTCATCAGACATCTAGGTGTCGTCGGAGAGTGCAACATCCAATATGCTTTGAATCCTTTCTCCAAGGAGTACTGCATTATCGAGGTCAACGCTCGTCTATCGCGTTCCTCCGCTCTTGCCTCCAAGGCCACCGGCTATCCTCTGGCTTTCATTGCCGCTAAACTCGGCCTCGGCATTCCCCTCAACAAGATCAAGAATACGGTAACAAAGGTTACCTGCGCTTGCTTCGAGCCATCTCTTGATTATGTCGTCGTCAAGATTCCACGCTGGGACTTAAAGAAGTTCCTTCGTGTGTCGACCCTGCTGGGCTCCTCGATGAAGAGTGTGGGAGAGGTCATGAGCATTGGTCGAACTTTCGAGGAAGCTATCCAAAAAGCCATCCGTGCTATTGACGGAAACAACCTTGGCTTCAACGATACTGAGGCTCTCATGTCCATTGACGAGGAACTGCAGACGCCGTCTGACCAGCGTCTCTTTGCTATTGCGAACGCTATGAAGAACGGCTATTCTGTCGACAAGATCTGGGAGATGACCAAGATCGACAAGTGGTTCCTGAGCAAGCTCAAAGGTCTTAGTGACTTCACTAAGCTGATGGCCGACTACAACACGGCCACCATCACACCCGGCCTCCTCAGGCAAGCCAAGCAGCTCGGTTTCTCCGATCGTCAGCTCGCCAAGTTCTGGGAGTCCAACGAGCTTGCCGTCCGTCGAACCAGAGTCGATGCTGGCATCCACCCCTTTGTAAAGCAAATTGACACGGTCGCCGCCGAATTCCCTGCCTTTACGAACTACTTATATCTCACGTACAATGGTTCGGAGCACGACATCAATTTCAATGACCGTGGTGTGATGGTCCTTGGATCTGGCGTGTACCGCATCGGCTCTTCAGTCGAGTTCGATTGGTGCTCTGTCCGCGCTATCCGCACCCTGCGTGACAGCGGCTACAAGACGGTCATGGTGAACTACAACCCCGAGACCGTAAGTACAGATTATGATGAGGCGGACCGTCTGTACTTTGAGAACATCACACTGGAGACTGTACTTGACATTTACGCCCTCGAGAACTCCAGCGGTGTCATTCTGTCCATGGGCGGCCAAACGCCCAACAATATCGCTCTGCCACTCCACCGTCTCAACGTCAAGATCCTCGGTACCTCTCCAGAGATGATCGACAATGCCGAGAACAGATACAAGTTCTCCCGTATGTTGGACCGCATCTCAGTGGACCAGCCTGCTTGGAAGGAACTCACCAGCTTCGAGGAGGCCGATGCCTTCTGCGAGAAGGTGTCCTATCCCGTGCTAGTCCGCCCCTCCTATGTGCTTTCCGGTGCCGCCATGAACACTGTGTACTCAAAGGCCGATCTGATCAACTACTTGAAGCAAGCCGTCGACGTCTCCAAGGAGCATCCTGTGGTTATTACCAAGTACATCGAAAACGCCAAGGAGATTGAGATGGACGCTGTTGCTCGTAATGGTAAGATGATTGGCCACTTCATCTCCGAGCATGTCGAGAACGCAGGTGTGCATTCTGGAGATGCCACACTCATCCTGCCACCCCAGGATCTGGACCCTGAGACCGTCCGCCGAATCGAGGATGCCACTCGCAAGATTGGTAACGCACTCAACATCACCGGTCCTTTCAACATTCAGTTCATCGCAAAGGACAATGACATCAAGGTCATTGAGTGCAACGTCCGTGCCTCGCGCTCCTTCCCCTTCGTCTCCAAGGTCATGGGCGTCGATCTGATCGAGATGGCCACCAAAGCAATGGCGGGGCTTCCTCTTGTGGAGTATCCGCAAGTCAACATCTCCCCCGACTATGTGGGTGTCAAGGTGCCACAGTTCTCGTTCTCGCGTCTTTCGGGTGCCGATCCCGTGCTAGGTGTCGAGATGGCTTCCACTGGAGAAGTTGCTTGCTTCGGTCGTACTAAGTACGAGGCCTACCTCAAGGCTCTCATCTCCACCGGCTTCAAGCTTCCAAACAAGAACATCCTCCTGTCTATCGGATCCTTCAAGGATAAGCTGGAGCTTCTTCCTTCTATCGAGAAGCTCCACAAGATGGGATATCATCTGTTCGCGACCGCTGGTACGGCCGACTACATTCAAGAGCATGGCATCCCCGTCAAGTTCCTAGAAGTGTTGGGCGATGGAGACAGTGGAGAGCAGAAGCCGGAGTACTCGCTGACGCAACATTTGTCCAACAACCTAATCGACTTGTACATCAATCTGCCTTCGAACAACAGATTCCGTCGTCCTGCCAATTACATGAGCCGTGGATATCTCACCAGGCGTATGGCTGTCGATTATCAGACACCTCTGGTCACGAATGTCAAGAATGCCAAGCTGCTCATCGAGGCTATTGCGCGCCAGTATGACCTGGAAATCAGCAAGGTGGATTACCAGACCTTCGTCCCAGCTCCCAACCAGCAGGAGGATTCCTCGAACCTGCCCTTGATTGGCGGATTAAGCCCATCGCTGTCTCTACCACAGCTAATCGCTCTGTCTCCATTCAAGAGGAAGAACATCGTGTCGGTCAAGCAGTTCACCAGGAACGACCTCCACTTGCTCTTCACTGTCGCGCAAGAAATGCGTCTGGGGGTGCAGCGTGAGGGCTGTCTTGATATCCTCAAGGGCCGTCTTCTGGCCACGATGTTCTACGAGCCGTCCACTCGAACTTCGGCATCTTTTGACGCAGCGATGAAGCGTCTCGGTGGCCAGACTGTCATTGTCACCGAGGCACACTCCAGCACCGTCAAGGGCGAATCGCTTGCCGATACCGTGCGAACTCTTGGTTCGTATTGTGACGGTATCGTTCTGCGACACCCATCCGAAGATTCGATCGATGTCGCCGCCAAATTCGCCAATGTGCCCGTCATCAACGCTGGCAACGGTTCTCGGGAGCATCCCACCCAGGCGTTCCTCGATCTGTTCACCATCCGTGAAGAACTTGGCACGGTCAACGGCCTCAACATCACCTTCGTTGGAGACCTCCGCTACGGCCGCACCGTTCACTCGCTCTGCGAACTGCTGAAGCACTACGACGTCAGCATCACGCTGGTGTCGCCGCAGCCTCTGGCACTGCCCAGCAAGATCCGCGACAAGCTCAGCGCCCGCGGCCAGCTGCGCCTGGAGAGCTTCGAGCTCACTCCGGAGATTCTGGGCAAGGCCGACGTGCTGTACTGCACCCGCGTGCAGAAGGAACGATTTGAGGATTTGGCGCTGTATGACAAGTACAAGGACAGCTTCATCATCGACAACACGGCATTGAAGCACGCAAAGCAGAACATGATTGTCATGCACCCGCTGCCGAGGAACAAGGAGATTGCGGAGGAGGTGGACTTTGACCCGAGGGCGGCGTACATCCGCCAGGTGAGTGACCACTGCAAGGAAGAATGATAATGACCAGCACTAACACGAGTGACAGATGAGGTACGGACTGTACACTCGCATGGCTCTTCTGGCTCTGGTTTTGGCGCAATAGGAGGGTCGTGTTCGACGAAACATTAAAAAAAAGTTTGGGTATTCATTCCATTTAGGAGAAAAGGGTTTTGTTATATTCGCAAGAGCATGTATCTGCCAACATCTGTCATTTCCGAGGAGACAAGCCGGCCATATCATGGGGATATTTCGCATATCGAGGTCACGTAGACAGAGGCATCCTTTTCCGTTCGTATGTAGTAGGGCTATCATTTCCATCCTCTTGCACGGGTGCATTCTGGGCGGCGTTCTGAAAGACTTCCACAAACCTAGTGCAGGGGAAGCTATTTCAGTTTGAATTTAGGGTACAATGTAGATTTCAATGTTCACCGTATGTGTGTGTGCGTGTGTTACGTGTGCATTATCGAGCGTTGCGGTGTGTGTTCCGTGGGTGCCGATGAAGTTTTTCTTTGCGGCCGCGATACGTCATGGCGACGCCCTGCTACGCATCGGCGGTGGAGCGTGCGCCCCGGCAGATCCCAGCTCCTGCTGCTCCGGCCTGCTGGCAGTGAACGCGGTGCTGCTCTACTCATCTCATCCTCACCTTTATCTTCCTCGCTGTCCACTCGCCGCCAGCTTGCTTGCTGCCTCAATTCCTTCGCTTCGTCCTCTTCCCTCCCTTCGCAATGCTGCTCCGGCAGTCCATCGCCGGCCGCTCGCCCTTCCAGCTTGCTACATCCCTGCCCACGGCGTCGCGGATTGCGCGATCCTCGCAGCGCTTCCAAGTTACTACGTCGCGAAACCTCTCCCGCTATGCAGTTCCCTCGAGCATCCAGCGGCGTCTCGCTCGCTCGTCTCTGCCACTCCTTCGTGCATCCTCAAAACTGCCGATTGCGCCGTCCGTAGCTGCCGCTCAGCTCCGTATTGCATCCACGGCGGCAAGCACGTCAGTCCGCAAACAACACTTCTTGCTCAAGTGGCTATATCGTGGCTTGGCTTCTTTTGGTCTGTTTGTTCTCATGAGCGGAGGAGCTGTCGTGGCTTTCTTTATCTACGATGCCTCGACCTACAAGGAGACTCCCTTCGAGGAGGACATCCACGTCTCTGCCCTGGCGTTGAACCCCGTCCGGGGCGGTCCCAAGAACCTTCCCATCATTCACCACTTCCTGGACGACGAGGATGACGAGCACAAGAAGCAATCAAAGCACAAACCAAAGCTCGTGGTCCTAGGGACTGGCTGGGGTAGCGTTGCGCTCTTGAAGAACCTGAACCTGGACGAGTACCATGTTACCGTCATCAGCCCTAGCAACTACTTCCTGTTCACGCCCATGCTCCCCAGCGCAACAGTCGGCACACTGGAGCTGCGGAGTCTGGTCGAGCCTGTACGGAGGATCGTAGAAGCCGTCAAAGGCCACTTTTTGAAGGCGTCGGCAGACGATGTTTTGTTCTCCGAGAAGCTGGTGGAGGTTAGTGCAACACTGCCAAACGGCGACAAGCAGCAATTCTACGTTCCTTATGACAAGCTGGTAATTGGAGTTGGTGAGTCGCTTCAAACATGCTCACAACGTATTGGAGACCCCACTAACAGCCACAGGGTCGGTTACGAACCCACATGGTGTGAAGGGACTGGAACACTGTCACTTTCTCAAGGATATCACGGACGCGCGATTGATCCGAAACTCGGTCGTTCGTAACCTCGAGACGGCATGTCTGCCAACCACCTCCGATGAGGAGCGAAAGCGCCTGCTATCTTTCGTTGTCTGTGGCGGTGGTCCTACTGGTGTAGAATTTGCGGCTGAGCTCTACGACATGCTGAACGAGGACCTGACCCGTTACTTCCCCAAGATCCTTCGATCCGAAATCTCCGTACACGTCATCCAGAGCCGTGGCCATATTCTGAATACCTATGATGAGGCGCTTTCTAAATACGCAGAAGAACGTTTCGCCCACGACGCCGTTGACATCCAAACCAACTCTAGAGTGAAGGAGGTGCTGTCGGACCGCATCTTGTTCACCCAGAAAGACGATCAAGGCAAGGTGATCACAAAGGAGATTCCCATGGGATTCTGTCTCTGGTCTACAGGCGTCTCGCAGACCGAATTCAGCCGCCGCATCTCCGACAAGATCGAAGGCCAGAAGAACCGCCACGCCTTGGAGACTGACACTCACCTACGCATTATCGGCGCGCCTCTAGGCGACGTCTACGCCATCGGAGACTGCGCAACGGTCCAAAACAACGTCTCAGACCACATCGTCAGCTTCCTCCGCTCGCTTGCCTGGGACAAGGGCAAGGACCCGGAGAACCTGCAAATCAGCTACAGCGACTGGCGCAGCGTCGCCCGCCGCGTGAAGCAGCGCTTCCCGCAGTCCTCGGACCACCTCCGCCGCTTGGACAGGCTCTTCGAGCAGTACGACAAGGACAAGAGCGGCACCCTCGACTTTGGCGAGCTGCGCGAGCTGCTCAACCAGATCGACTCGAAGCTCACCTCGCTACCGGCCACGGCGCAGCGCGCCCACCAGCAAGGCATCTACCTCGCGCGCAAGTTCAACAAGATCGCCCAGGCGGCTCCCGGCATGCAGCTCAACCAGCTGGACTACGGCGACCTCGACGAGGCGGTGTACAAGGCGTTTGACTACAAGCATCTGGGCAGCCTGGCGTACGTGGGCAACGCAGCCGTCTTCGACTTTGGCGGCATGAGCTTCAGCGGAGGTCTGCTGGCTGTGTATCTGTGGAGAAGCGTGTATTTCGCGCAGAGCGTCAGTCTGCGGACGAGGATATTGCTTGCGATGGATTGGAGCAAGAGGGCGCTTTTCGGACGAGGTGAGTTACCTTTATCAACCCTTATTTCCCTTCTTTCCCTCGATTGCCATATGAATGTGTGCTTGGAGACAAGAGCTAACTGCCTGTTTTTTTTTTCTAATCCTGCAGACTTGATGAACTTCTAAACAACCTGACGCCGACCTACCTATCCACCTTATCTATACTACCTACCTACCTACCTACCATGCCAGTTTCCCAACGACTTTCATAGCTTATTACTCCTCTTTCCCTTCACATCTCCCTCTCAATTTTTAGATCGTTAGCGTATCGTTTGTACATAGACTCGGGAAGACCCGATTTTGTTCTCTTTTTATTTATTTTTTTAGGGTCTTGCAATGTACGATTTTTCCTGACTCTGAAAGATGGCCATTTCGTTCTTGAGTCACGTCTACGTAGAGAGAGGGAACGAAAAAAAGAAGAGTTTTTATTTTCTATCACGTGCTCGTACGAAGCGACTTAAGTGAAATATGAATACAACCCCCCGTTTTCTTTTCGAACCGCCAAAACTCTCTTCAATTTAAGATGCGCCATTTCCGTATCTACCTGAGATAGTCGAGGAGAAAACCTGGAATGAATTCTTCTTTGTTCTCGGAACTATCGGTGCCAATGGGATGGTGGATATATATACGTATGTCAGTTGTATGATCTGCAGCCAGGTATCGTGGAGGCAGGAGAGTTTCACGTTTTGGAGGGCTAAAAGGTGATTGAATGATAGATGGATGACACGGACAGGTATGTGTTTTTTTATTAAAAAAGTGAAAAGAAAAAGGGTATATTTATACTACTCCGAACCAAACAAACCAACTCAAACCAACAACGTGCAACCAACAGGCCTATACCATATAGAACCAAACAAAACCAAATCGCAATATCCATCCACTACTGCTCCCCTGCAGCACACCCGCCCAACATAACCCCCGAAACAAACTACTGCCCCAGACCCAAATAGAGGATCGAGAAAGAAAAAAACTACCAATTCCACGTCCGCGAACTCGCAGTGAAGACGGGCGGTTTCCACTGCAACTTCTCGGCGTCGATGGTGCGCTTGCCCTTGATCTTTTCCTTTTCGACTTGCCGTTCGTGCTGCTTGACGACTGCGTCGGTGAGGACGATGACGTGTTGGTTTTTCTTTGATGTAGAAAGTAAGTAGGTTGTTTGAGTAGTTTTCAAAAATGACGGATACACATACCGAATACCTCAACATGCTCAGGTTCTGCAACGTATGCAGCACATCGTTTGTCGTCATGGCTGTCAACGCACCCAGCTCCTCGACATTCGCCTCTGTCCTTCCGTCCATCAGCAGATCCATGATCGTCTCCTGCCAGTACGCTCTGTAACCCAACAGTCCCAAATCGCTGAGCGGTTTCTCAGGACTCCCCAGCTTTCCTTCCCGTTTGCTAAGCTCGTACGAAAATGCAATGAGCAATCTTCCGAAACCCTTGCGCTGGTACTGCGGCAGGGTGAGAATGCAAGCAACGTTATAGCCTTCCGCGGATTCTTTTTCCTTGGAGAAGTAGCCTACGAGATGGCAACCGTGCTGGTCACGCGTACACATGCAGTAGAACAGAAAGGGATCGACGTCGTAGTAAAGCGTCTTGTGGTCCAGGAAGAGCTTCGAGAGGAGGCAGAGGTTGCGGCACCAGGTGCGCTGGCGACGGCCGTCGATTTCGAAGAAGGAAACGTAGTCGTCGCGGTAGATTTCGTTGCCGGGAGGGTGCATGAGGGTGCACTTTATCCTGTGCCGCTCGAACTGCTTCTCCTCCGCGAAGTAGCTCAGGCAGGTTTCGCAGATGTACACCATGTCCACGTCCGTAAAGTCGATCGGATAGGGCGAAAAGTACCACGGTTCGATCTCGTGTTTGCCCATCTGGACCTTTTCCAGGTTACGCACGCGAGAGATTTCGGTCTGGTTTTGCGTCATGCTGCCGCTCGTACGCAGCTTCTCAATCTCCTGTTCCCTGGAGTAAGACTCCGGTGCAGCAGCTTTGGCCGCAGCCGCAGCGTCCTGGACATCCACCATATCTAAGTCCTCGCCATCGTCGGCAGGCAGAGGCGAATCTGTGACCTCCGGCGCAAGAACAGTGACATCCTTGTTCTCCTTACCACCAGCCTTCGTAGCTCTCGGCGCTTTCCCTTGCAGATTACTTCCTTGGCTCAACACCTCCGGCGTCCCCGACACTTCTCGGTCCAGCTTCGACTTCTTCCTACTTAGGTTGACTTTGTCGGTTTTGTTGATGGCGGGTTGCGCTTTGCTGTTGGCGGCCGCACCGCCCGTCTTCTTCTTGTCGGGTTTCTCCGGGGCTGGCCATTCGACTTCGCGCTCGAGGTCGATGCGTTCGGCGACGACCCATTCATCGAGACGTTTGTTGAATTCTTCGTAGTGGACGTAGAAGGTGAGAGCACCTTTCCTGCTTTTTATCTGCAGAATTTCCGCTTTGCGTTTTTCACCGTCCTGTTGCGATGATGTTAGTGAGTGGTATTGTTGGGTGCATATATTGCGCCAATGTCACGAGACGAAGGAGTATCATCGCCTTCATGGTGTGAAAGGCAACAAGTTTCCCAAAGTTATTACAATGAACAATCTTAGACCATGGCAAATACCCATCAAAACAAAATGAAAAACACATCATCAAAACGTACCTTCTCAACAATAGCTTTAACACCAGGCCTGGATATTCACAGAAACACGTTAGTTATCCCGAAGTTTACCCTTGCAATTCTCGCGACAGAGCCGCCTCACCTCAGCGTGTCCAGCGTCGCAAACCCTTTGATGACGGGATCAGGAGTGCCGTTCGGCTCCTGCGAACCGCCTCGAGGCGCCATGGTGAGATGAAGACGCGCAGTACCGATGAAACCGTGATGAAAAGTGATGGAAGTCGGGGTGAGACGAGATGGCCAAAACGGCGGATGGTGTTGCGGTCGGCGTCGCCCTCTGGACTGCTTTGCTCTGCTGCCTGTCGCTGTCGTTGCGTTGTGTCAGAACAAGGCAACCACACCCGACAGGTTTCACGTGACTCACCGCCCGGGTGGCAGAAAATAAGGTTTGTGGGGCAAAAGTGAAATCGCCCAACGAGATCCATGACGCCTGCCTAGAATGGAGACGAATCCCGCCGCCTGGTCGTCCATTCGTGTGTTGATACACTTCGAAGGTGGGCCGCATCATGGATCAAGTGTGCTTTCATGTTCATGTATATTGTTTCCTGCTATGGGTATATCCACTCATAATTCTTGCTTGATAAATCATAAACGCCAGACTAAAACGCACAACAAAGCAGGCGTCTTGGATGACGAACTGAACGCTGCGTCGGACAAAACCCATGCGACAATCTTGACTTGGCCGGCCGTCCCACCATCTAGTTCTGATTCAATCTCCACTCGTATTTGTATGCGCCAAAACAATGCTCCTGTAATAAAGGATTTCCAAGGCTAGCATGTCCGTCCATCTCTCCCAATGAGTATCTCGTATGTTTTCCATTCTGATGCGGAGTCCGTGGGCTCATTAACTGGTAGGTGTGTCGTTCTCGTTGGGTGTTTGAGCACTGGCGGAAGTGGGCTTAGATGCCGCCACCTAGATTACTATACATCAGCAATGTTTCGCAACACACACAACAGAAGGCCATAAGCGACAAACTCGAAATCCAAAAGGCTGTGGTCAGAAACAAACGATGCCAAAGGTGAGGCGTTGAGAATTCAACAGCTTCAGTCTGCTACCATCAGGATCGGGAGAATGAGTCTCTCTTACCGGAGTGTTGAACAGGCACGCTGTAATCTCCAGCAGGTCTATGCAGCTGCTGCAGCCTCGTGGTTCGCGATCTCAGGAAAAGATACGACCCAGGGACGAAAGTCACAAAGGCGAACGCTCCAAGTGTGCGACGGCTAAAGGCGGTGACGAAGAACAGCGGTTAGCTTCCCGTGGGGCAAAGAAAGGGCAATAGCCGAGGGAAAGCGTGGTAAGCATACCTGATATAAGCGTTGATAGACATTGCTGAGGTAGTTCGAGCTGTGGTAGAGTTGATTGAAGCTTTGTGAGGCGTGTAGAAGGCGGAGAGTGTTTTGTTGGGAGGAAAGAAGGTGGTGGTGGGAGGGAAAGAGACGAGACGAGAGCTGGAGGGAGGGCCGGGGTAGGTAAAGGGAAGAGCACACGCGACACCGACACCAGCCGCACCTGCAAGCTGGAAGCTCCCCCCCAGACCGCAAGAAGCAAGGGGACTGGCAGGAGGGGGCCAGAGCCAGCGAAAAGCGTCCGGGTCGATGAGCCGAGCAGGTGTCTGCCTGCACGAGATGCACGTCCATGAATCATGCCCTGTCCGTTCTGTCGTCGCCTGGACTGTGAAGCCATTGTCCCTCCTGCTGATCCCTCCATCGCTGTCCGCATCCTCGGCTGCACCCCAGATCCGCTGACTCTCCCACCGATAAGCTTCTCTAAGCCTGAGGCGCCAAAGATAACGATGAAACCCGCCGGCGTCACTCCGGCTAACCAAGCTTGCCTCTGAACTTTTTTTCTAGGAATGCATCACTGCATCACGACAGCGACAAAAAGTTGTAGCGCTTTCCACTCCTCGCCACAATGCCTCCTAAAATGCGTCAGAAGGCCCCCAAGGGTCGCGCAGATAAGCCTGAAAAGAACATCGGTACGAGAATAACCAAGGACTATTCTCACAGTTTCACTGCTAACAAAAATATGTTTTGTCCAGCCGATCCCCGTTTCGCAAACATAGAAACGGACCCGCGCTTTCGCCTTCCTTCCAAAAAGCACGGCCAAGTCAAACTCGACAAACGTTTCTCGCGCGTCTTGAAAGACGAGGAGTTTTCGAAAAAGGCGAATGTAGACCGGTATGGGCGGAAAGTGGGCAAGGCTGCGGGAAGGAAGGAGTTGGAGAAGCTGTACAGGCTAGAAGACGAGGATGATTCAGCCGCTTCGAAATCGGGTTCTGGCTCGGATGAGGAGGCAGATGACGACGACGAGGTGCAGAAGGAGCTGGCAAGGCTGGACAAGAAGTATGATCCTGCCAGAGACGGAGGGTTCTCGTCATCTTCGGACGATGATAGCTCAGAAGAAGAGGAGGAAGAAGTGGAGGACGAAGAGGAAGAAGCAGAGCTTGCAGGAGAGGCGGATATACCAATGGGAGATATCTCGTCTCGCATCGCTCTTGTGAACTTGGACTGGGACAACATCCGCGCGGTGGATCTCATGGCTGTCGCGAACAGCTTTGTGCCCGTGGGCGGACGAATCTCAAACGTCACAGTCTACCCTTCAGAATTCGGAAGGGAACGACTTGCGAAAGAAGAAGTAGAGGGCCCACCTAAGGAAATTTTCGCCTCAAACGGCGACAACGAGGACGACGAGGACGACGAACCAGAAGACGAGTCCGACAGCGACTCGGAGGCTGAGCGCGAGAAATACAAGAAGGAATTAGTCAAAGAGAACAAGGGCGAGGAGTTCGACTCGTCAGCTCTGCGCTCGTACCAGCTCGACCGTCTGCGGTACTACTACGCAGTTATCACCTGCTCGACCCCAGAAACAGCCAAAGCCCTATACGACTCCATGGACGGCCGCGAATACCTGTCCACCGCCAACTTCTTCGACATGCGCTTCGTCCCAGACGACGTATCCTTTGACGACGACAAGCCCAGAGATTCGTGCTCCAAGATCCCAGACGGCTACCGACCAAACGAATTCACCACCGACGCTCTCACGCACAGCAAAGTCAAGCTAACATGGGACGCCGACGACGCCACCCGGAAAGAAGTGCAGAAGCGCGCCTTCTCTCGTGCCGAAATCGACGAAAACGATCTCCAAGCGTATCTCGGCAGCGACGCCAGTTCCGACGAAGAGGAAAATGAAGATAGGGCTGCCAAGCTGCGTGCTGCCCTTGGTCTCTCTGCAGGTGCTGGTTCTTCAAAGTCGAAGAAGAATCGCGATGCCGGGCCTGTGGGAGACATGCAAGTTACTTTCACACCTGGGTTATCAGCGAAGAATAGTGGAAAGAAAGCTTCTGTGTTTGCAAATGCCGAGCCGGAACGTGAAGAGACTACTATAGAGAAATACGTCCGTAAAGAGAAAGAACGAAAAGCCTTACGGAAGGAGCGCACACTAGCTGTTCGCGAAGGTCGTGATCCGGATGCAAAGGAGGCCGAAGATGACGACGAAGAAGAAACCGGCAGCTTGACTTCCGGCTCGGAAGATGATGAGGATGAATTCGCCAGCTTCGGTGAAGACGAGGAAGAAGAAGAACAAGCACCAAAGTTAAAATCAAAACCATCCAAAAAGCTATCGAAACAACGCGACGACGAGACAGAAGAAGCAGACCCCTTCAACGACCCTTTCTTCCAAGACCCAACCGCCCACAACAAAGCCCTAAAGAAAGCCTCAAAAGAAGCCAAACTCGAGGAAGCGCGCCTAGAAAAGGAACGCAACGCCTCGAAACGCGCGGAGCTCGAACTCCTCATGCTCGATGACGACGACAACGACGCCGCCACCACGAGAGAAGGAGGCAAACCACGCCCTCGCAACATCAACCACTTCGACATGGCAGCCATCCTCAAAGCCGAGAAGGAAAAAGCGCGAAAGGGCAAAAAGGGACGTAAGCCGTCCAACAAGAAGGGCGACGAGGCGGATAAAAAGGTCGATCTGCAGCAGGATTTCAAGCTAGATGTGCAAGACCCACGGTTTGCGCGGTTGTACGACAGCCATGAGTTTGCCATTGATCCTACCAATCCGAGGTTCAAGTCTACGGAGGGCATGAAGGCTTTGCTGGAGGAAGGCAGGAGGAGGAGAAAGGAGCAAGGCGTGAAGAGAGGGCGAGATGGTGGTGCTGACGAGGAGGTTGTCAGGGAGAAGAGAAAGAAGAGAGATGATGACGGTGCAGCAGGTGGTGAGGATTTGAAGAGGTTGATGGAGAGGGTTAAAGGGCGATCGAAGCGGTGAGAGAGGAAATGATTGTCCTTCGATGTGGGTGGAATACCGAGATTGAGTTTGTATATATGGGCGTATCACGGATTATTTCAAAAGCGGGACAGGCATGTCGACTTGTCTTTCACTGCATAGATGGAGGATGTGAAAGCCAGCTAGGCTCTCAAAAACAACAGCTGTCTTCTGTCAAAATACACGGAAGCTGAATACCATGACCTTCACAATCCGCGATCTCAGTAGATCACAAGGTATCCTCACAAGCGCGAAATTGTGAGCTATCTCCATGCCATCACACAATGGGTGCACTCGATTTCTTAGAGAGTCAAGTCAATGAACAGCCGATGCACCGGCTGATTCCTGTCTTCTACCTACTACGCCAATATGAACGCCATGCCTTTGCTGTACCATTCCTCGGAAGATCCCGCCCTACTCCCTAGACTCGAATCTGATTTATCGGACAATGAAAACACCAACAATATCCAGGGGGTATTTCTTTTTCTTTTCTCTTCAACATTATCTCATCTCGTTTCGTCTAGTCCTCGCCAAAACACTAGGCCTGCATCAAGGTGCCTCTTTCTACAGGAAGTAATCTGCAACAGGCTTCTTCGCAGGCATTCCCCTAGAGTCCTGCGGCGCGGCTTCAAATACTCTGTATCTTCTTCCAGGGCCATCTATCTTCTTCGCGTCTTGTGGTCCGGTCAGGATGCTCGCACGTCTGTTGATGTCGCCGTTGTTCCGGCTCACGAAACCGCCGTTACTTCCGTCTTCGCCAAGTTCTAAAATCGCGGCCACATTGCCGCATCTATAGCAGTAATTCGGTGCGCTCCAAACAGTCACGATGGTGCTGTCGAACATTTCTTTGAACCCTTCCATGACCAGTTGATGTGCACGAGCAATGAGCGACAGGTTGTTCTTGTGGTTGAAGCATTTGACAATGTCTGCGCCAAACAGGAAACCTGCGCCACGAGGTGAGAGACCCCAACCGTCAATTTCGTCGGGATCAGACCAGAGGAGATCACACATAGCGCCTTCGTGAGGCACCTCCTGCTTGCGATCGAGTAGCCTGATTTTGTCAATCGTGTCGATGAGAGGAGATAGGCCTCCGTGAACGCAGAGAACAGCAGAGGAGCTGTTTCGTAGTGAGCCGCCTGAGAAACCGGAGGCCGAGGTTCCGGGTGCGCCGATGCGGTTCGGGGTCGAGGGGACGGGCGATGATGATGGGAGGGGCTTCGCAGGTGAAGCATTAGGAATGCCGCCTTGGGCTTGGTTCGGGGCACGGTTAAAGCGGGACATGACCTCGCCGCCGGAATTGAGGACTTCTATCTCAACGTCTTGGTCGTCTGGCTGACTGGGTGAGGAGCCTTCGTTACCGACGTATGGAGCGGAGGTTGGTTCGAGGTTGGTAGAGGCGCCTGTGACGAGTGCGCCGAGAGCAAGATAATCGAATACTTCACAGCAATGTCTGTATTGATTCAGCAAGGCATTCTAACAGACAGATAACAAGGACTCGTAACTACCTCCACACGTTCGCACTGCCATACTTCCTAAGACACTCGTCGTAGAAGCCGTATACGGTCGTTATCTGTCGCGATTCGTGGTTTCCTCGGATGAGAGTGATCCGGTCTGGGTACCGAACCTTGAGGCAGAGTAGGAGTAAGAATGACTCGAGTGAATAGAATCCTCTGTCGACGAAGTCGCCTGCAAATGAAGTAAGCGTCTACAGCTTTCCAACATGCTTATGACCGCACGCACCCATGAATAAATAATTTGTTTCCGGTACATCACCACCGACTCTAAACAGCTCCATCAGGTCATGGAACTGCCCATGGATATCACCACATATCTGCCGCAGTTTTGTCAGCGACAGTGCAAGTATTCTCGTCGGATGTGAGCATCATACTGTAACGGGCGCATCGACACCGACAACATTTCCTTCCTCTATCAGAAGCTCACGGGCCTTATGACATAGCTCTCGGACTTGGTTCTCTGGGATAGGTCGACACGCGCGAAGCTGGGCGATAGCTCTAGCACACATATATCAGTCGCAATTCTAAGCGAACAACATGGAACGGTCGCGTACTTGTCCAAGTCACTCATGGCGACGGATGGCGGCGCTAGCAGCGCAGTGTCGCGCGATCACTGCAGGCGAATACGGATTAAGGCTACCAGCTGTAACTGCGAATGTAGGAATTCGGCGAAGAAATAAGTCGAGATCTGCGTTCGAGGGGCGGCCCGAAACGAGGGTCAAAAGCAATGCAGGAGGACGAGAGGAAGGGTGTAATGCGTGGCGATGGATGGGAGAAGGCTTTCCTAGGCGTTGGACGACGACGAAGACGGAAGTCCAGACGGAGCGAAGGCGGGACTCCCGCGGCCTTGGCGGTCTGGTCTTAGCCCGTCGTGATGAGTGCTACGCAAGCAGCTTTGCTGAAAACCTTCCTCTCCCCATTGGCCGTCCAGCTCCTGATCTTTTACAACTCTTCAACCACCACGTCCATCTCCGCCGCGACCCGTCATCCTCCTCGTTCCGACGACAATCTTAACCCAGATTCGGCATTGGCATCTGCATCTCTGAGCAACCGCCAATGCCTTCCTGGCCTCACAGCAGCTGCACGTAGCTTCTCTCCCTAGGACCACTTGTCGGGCGTCGAGTACATGACCTGATCCAATTCCTTCATCACCTCAACCCACCCGCGCATTTCCTTCGTCTCCCGTTGCGCATTCTCTCTCCGACGTCTTTTCAATCCTCAATTAACGCCTTCCGACCGTTTCTTGCATCCTTCCGGCCTCACTTCTCATCCTCCTCTCGGTCGCTCCCTCGCGCTCTTCCACCACAATGCCTCCCGCATTGCATCCCCGGTCACGGCTGACCATGTCGCTCTTTACCTCTACTCTCCTCCTTTCCTTCGTCGTCGTCGGAACACCTCACATCCTACCGTGCCCGGCGCCACGCCATCAATACACAGATTCACCCTCCGACGATCCGTCAAATCCTCGACCGCGTCGTCGTAGGCGGAGGAAGTCATGCACCACAGCGGAAGGCGGAGAAGCAATCAGCGGCTTAGAGAAGTCTGAAATCACCTTCACCGAACGACCCGAACGCGAATGCCCGGTGCCGAAGCCTGGAGGTCTTGTTGGGCGGATATTAGGGTTCAGAGAGCAGGGTGCTGCTGATGAGGTCAGCATGGTTCAACGACCGATCGTGAAAGTGGAAAGTGTTAGGAGGAGACGAGCCAATGAAGTACATGAAGTTACCGCGGAATAGAACGGAATGTCGAACCGGAAGAGGTGTACAGTGATGGAACTGAGGAGGCCAGCAAAGCCGTGCTATAGCCACAATCGCTATCAGGCAAGGCTATGAACGGCGCATGATCGGGCACTGTACTACACTCCTGTAGAATATGGCAATATAGAACATGTAAATGACACCAAACTGGAATTCATAATTTCCTGCAATTGTATCGCTTCTGTCCAATCAAAATCGCATAAAAACCAGCGTGTTTAGCCAATCATAACCTCACGATTACCGAAATGCAAAGGAATATAGAGTTGAGCCTTTGAAGAACTTACAAAAAAATATCAGTGACTTCTAAGAGTCCGCAAGTCTCGTCTGCGAGCTTTTACGGTCTTGAACCAGTTCTGTGGGAATTTTGGTGGTTAACGTTTTCCACCACTGAACGGGTCACCCCACCGAGCTGATCAGCTCGCCAAGACTTGATCAAAACACCACCTCCAGATCACTCCATCAATACAAGCACTAAAACCATGCCTAAATCAACCAGTAAAGCTGCTCAAGAGAGAGAGCTTCTTCTCCTACACGCAATTAACGCCTATAAAACAGGCCAAGTCCCCTCACTCCGCAGCGCCGCCGATATCTACAAAGTGCCATTTTCAACACTCCAGTCAAGATTCCATGGCCGAGCCAGCCGCGCTGAGTCAACTAAGCGTCTGAAGCTTACTGAAGACGAAGAGCAGACGTTAATAAGCTGGATAATTAGTTTAGCTTATCGTGGTTATCCACCAAAGCCAGCTATTGTTACTGATTCAGCTAATGCTCTCCTCCAACTCCGAAACGGCGGTTTAGTAGGTAAAAACTGGGTTTCGCGCTTTGTACAACGTACTGAGGAAGTCCGAATTATTACCTCTCGTCGGTATGACTTCCACAGGGCAAGAACTGAAGATCCAGAGGTTATTCAGGACCATTTTCAGCGCCTCCAGCAGCTTATTATCGAGTATGGAGTCCTTCCGGAAGATATCTACAATATGGATGAGATTGGCTTCCTAAAAGGAGACACTGGACGGACGAAAGTTGTCACCTCGTCTGATGGCCCTCGCTGGCTTGTTTCACCTGGAAATCGTGAATGGACAACCGTTATCGAAGCTATTTCCTGGGCTGGAAACGGTATTCCTGCCATGGTTATTAATAAGGGCAAGCTCTTCCTGAACATCTGGTTTGATGAAGCGCTTGGTGTTCCACCAGAGTGGCTGATGGGGCACAGCGTTAATGGGTGGACAAACGACCGATTAGGCCTTATTTGGCTTACTGAGGTGTTTCACAAACACACAAAAAACCATATTATGGGCGTTTATCGGCTGTTAATTATGGACGGCCACGGAAGCCACTGTACACACGCGTTTGAGGACTTTGCCCGACAAAACAATATTATCCCCTTCTACCTACCAGCACATTCCTCTCATATTACGCAGCCTCTTGATGTTGGCGTGTTCAGTGTCGTTAAGCGTCGATATCGAGAGCGCGTTCAGGAGCTTATCCGGAACGGCCAAACACACGTCGATTATACAGATTTTCTGAAGCTCTACAAGGACGTTAGGCCTGAGGCTATTACACAAAGCAACGTTTTCAGCGCCTTTGAGGCCACTGGCGTTGTTCCGCTTAATCCAAGCCGAGTATTGGATAAGCTTGTTATCCGAGTAAATCCTCAATCAATGCAGCAAGCTACTACACCAGATACTTCTTCGATTAGCTCACTCAGTAATACGCCTCTGAAGATTCGGTCAATTAACAAGCGAGAGGGTTATCTACATCAACGCCAGATTGAATCAAATCGCCGGTCTGACTCGCCGTCGAGCAGAATCGTGTCAAAAATGGCAAAAGCCGCTAAGATGCTACTCCAGGAGGCTCAGCTTCTTAAGGAAGAAAACCAGCGATTACGGGTTACAAACAACGATCTATCTCGTAAAAGAAGTCGGAATGTAAAGAGATTTACCAGTAAATTAACTAGTAAAGAGGCTATAACAGTTGCTGAAGGAAGAGAGATAAATCACCAGCTTAAAGAGGCTAATCAAGGAGGTGGTGAACCGTCAACTTCAGCTTCACAAGCAACACCTCGTCGCTGCACTCTCTGTAGACAGCCAGGACATACACGAAATAGGTGTTTAGCAGCTCCTGGATCGCCTCAGGTTGTAAATAGTAGTACAGATTTGCAGTAGACTTGATATTTACAGATTTGATCGCTGCTTCACACTTGCCAAGAAATGGCTGATCAGCTCGGTGGGGTGACCCGTTCAGTGGTGGAAAACGTTATACCGGTGCTGGAACAGAAGGCATAGAAGTCCATCTATAGACACCCGTGCAGTCAACACTCACCTCTACTCTTGTCAATCGAACCTTCAACGAACAACACAATTAAACATACCACTCATCGTGTCGGAAGAGTGCACAATTCATCACACCAAAGCCTTTTCCCCAGAAAGCCAATCCGAACGGCTCCCGAACCACACCAACCACGACCCCTGCCCAGCCAAAGAGCCGCGGACGTGTGACGTCGTCCCCATCTCGTCCGTGCAGAGAGACCAGGGCCATCAACTCCGACAAACGACAACCCTTCAGCCAAATCAACTTTCATTCGCAAACAGCTTTCCACGGCCACCAAGCAATCTTCAGAATTAATAGACGCAAAATTACAACATGAGCTTCCTACGCGCTCAATTGCGCATGCGCTTCAACGTAGCGCAATTCGCGAAACCATCGCCTTCGTTCACCTTCACATCCACCTCGTCCTCCTCCTCCGCAAAAGTATCTCGTTTCTTCAGCACAGAGGACACACCTCGGCAAGTAGGAAAGAACAGGATATTCAATTCGTACGTTTCCATCTCATGAACCAAGTCTCCTCAACCTCCTTTCCTTCTCCTCCATCCAAACTCAACCTCAAACCTCAAGCTAACCTCCACCCCCTTCCAACCAGAATCCGCCACCCAAATGACCTACACACCCTCCTCCTCGTAACAGCAACCTCACGCACACCTTTAATAACACTCTGGACCGCATCATGGTGTCCCTCATGCACAGTCATCAAGCCCCTCCTACGCCAACTCATCGAGCACGACGGCATCGGCGAAGCAGAAGGTGGAGTGGGATACGCCGAAGTGGAGCTCGATTCGAGCTTGATTGGCGATTTGGGAGTCACGTATGCGATTAGCAGTATGCCGACGTTGATGGCGTTTAGTAGGCAGGAGCCTCAGTTGGAGACTAAGGTGGCGAGGGTGGATCAGTTGAAGGATAGGAAGTTCTTGGAGGAGTGGATTAGGACGGAGGCGAGGAGGGGTGGGGATGGCGGTGCGGGTGGGAGTTTGTTTGGTGGGTGGTTTGGAAAGGGGTGAGGTTGTGAACCAGATTCTTTGAATGAGAATATCTGGTGCAGAGGACACTAACGGTGTAAGAGTAGATGGAACGGTAAATAAGTAGGGGTCGTAGAGGATTGATGGTCTTGTCTCCTATCCGTTCAGCAAGCATTATTTAACATATAGATGCCAAGGTTGTGGTAAACGCATGACAATCAAGGTGTTTCACTATTTTCCCTCAAGTACACGATAATTAACTTTTGTTTTTGCTAACAAGTACAAGATGAAGCTCGAAAGCGGAAGAACATGGCCTTCCTTCCAGATCGAACCATTCGTCCATTGTAGAGACTTGGATAACATGAAAAGGCGACAAAGAAACAACCCCTTGACGGACGTCAACCGAAAGTAAAACATGTCCTCCGTCAACTATACAAACCAGAGAGTATTGGCGGACAAGTATAAAACAGAAGGAAATATCTTCCATATGATCTGACAACGTCAGCCATGAACAAAGGTTTGTGGAAACTTTTAAAGACACCCACCCAGAGAATTGGTCCACCTATGGTGAATGTCAGGAAAAGAAGCGGTCCAAGAACGCGCAAGGTGGGCAGAACAAAAGTGCGGCTAATGAAGGATATCTCGCGGGTTTTGCATGTCATGATTGCATGAAAAGAAATTGTGGCATGAGAAATAGCCAAACAAGAGGATAAAATATGTCAAAATGGACAAACACAAGAGATATTGTTGTAAAGTATGTCTCCCAACTTACCTTCTGGCTTCGTGGTACTACATATCACACAACCACGTACGATATGAAATGAACTTTGGGCCTTTCGTGCAGAATCATGAACATCATCAAATGAAACGCTTGCTTGCTCAGAAGTACTGCTCCAAAGCCAAACATGAGCCACCACAAGACAAACATGCGAAGCACCTTCACAAATGCATAAGAAAATACTAGCAATGCGCAAGAAAGGTTATTGGTCACGTTCTTGACCCTTTCAAAAAATATCCGGGTGAACGTGTACTAACGACTACACAAGTCACGCGACCAGTTGGCTGGCGACGTTTAGCTAGTCTCATGGACATGAAACTCCATATATCCGGTGCCAATCGGGGTTTATCTCCCTCTCACACTAATAGTTGGTGTATTGAGAGTCTTGGATCCTTTGACTGGCGCATACTCTACATGCCAAAAGCGCCTGGAGGCATACCTCCGCGTCCACGGCCCATATCAGGGAACATGTCAAACCCAGGCGGGACCCCTCGTCTAGGTCCGTTCATGTTGGGAACCATCATATCGCCGATGGGTGGACCAAAACCCGGAGGCGCATTTGGGCCCGGTCCTCCAAACGGAAAACCCTGCTGGTGACCTTGTGGTGGCCCCATTGGAGGTAAAGGTGGAGGCATTTGCCCGCCATGGCTGCCTGGTCCGGGAAACATGCCTGGTCCGCCTGGTAGAGGACCTCGGAGTCCTGGAGGACCCATTGGTCCATTGTTTCCAGCCCCAAAAGGCATTGGACCACCTCCAAAACCTGGCGGAACCTGAGGCATGCGGTTTCCAAACCCTGGTGGCGGCAAAATACGCTCATGTGGAGATTGCATACCTGTGTTCTTCATCCATTCAGGCATGGGTTGAGACGGAATGCCGAGATTCGAGCCCATCTGTATGCGCGAGGGATTGGGAGGCTGCTCGTTGGTGTTGCGGCGTGGCATGCTAGCAATGGCCGGATCATCAAAGAAGCCGCCCATGTTTGGATGATGTTGTGAATTCTTGCGAAAGAGTTCCGGGTGGGGCGGTGGAGGCTGTTGATGTTGCTGCTGTGGAGGCGGCTGCTGATGCTGATGCTGCTGATGTTGATGCTGGTGCTGCTGTTGAAACTGCATCTCCATCTGGCGCATTCGCTGCTGCTGCTCATTCATCAGCTGAGGGTTCGGGCCAAGTCCCGGAGGTGGTGCCATTGATTTTGAAATGCCTTGCGGGACATCACGGTTATCCGCAAACATCGGGAGGTTGTTTGTTGGGGGAGGACGTTGATTGTGCTGGTTCTGCAGTTGTGATGGTGTGGTACGAGTCTGCTGCATTAGATTGAGCAAGAACTCGCGGTCCTTGCTAAGTCCTGTCTGATGTTCATGTGGGCTGCGGCTCTCCAGCAATGCACTCAAACCTCCCATATCTTGATGAACTCCATTTCTGGTTTGTGGGGGGCTTATCAGCTCCTCGCGCCCACCGTCAAGGCGAGAAGAACGACCGGAGCCAATGCCAGATTCGTTAGCTGGTGACATAGGACCGAACCCTTGCTGATGGGGCATGTTGAATGGAAGTTGTTGATGACCTCGCGACTCCATAGAACTCCGTGGAGCAAGGACGGCTTCTACTAGTGCGTCTCGCTCCTCGCGTGTCCGAATGGTGCTGGATCGGGACTTTGTTTGGTCATGCGACTCTGTTGGATGATGTGATGAGAGATCTCCTGGAATTGGGACACCTCCAGCGGTTCCGTTCATCGGCGGGGCATGGCCTTGATCTAGGGACGGTGCGGGAGAGCCAATATTGGTGCCTCCTAGCATTTGAAGAATGCGCTGGAACCCTTCTTTGTCCTCACTTGAATTGTCAAACAAGCTGGATTTAGCTGGAGGTTGTGCAATTTCCTGCGGTTGCGGCTCCGGCTGCGCCAGCGGTTGGGCCAAAGATTGGAGCAGTGATAATGTTTGCGACAGTGCTTGCGTCTGCGGTTGTACTTGGGAGTGTGCTTGCGGTAGCGGTATTTCTTCTTGCTTTTTCTCTTCGGCTGGTGAAAAGAACGCGGCAAACTTTGAGGATTTACTCTTTGCAGCAGCTTTGGCTACAAGCGATTCTGTAGTAGCGGCTTCAGGTTTCTTGGTGTCGCCAGCTCCCCACATGGCGAACATCTTCTCCGGTTCGAGTGAGAGCGGTGTCGCTGGCTTTGATGCTGGGGCGGCTGGAAGTGCTGCAGCAAGAGCTGGAGCGGTCTTCTTAGCAGTCGCTTGGATGGGCTCTTCCTCCTCCTTGACGGCCGGTGCAGTGCCCTTGTTGCGTGCATTCATCTGTTCCTTCCACTTCTGAAAATCCTCCATAGTGTGCGAGCCTTTCTTCTCCTCCTTGGATGTTGGC
>Ga0115843_1006_pt1 | contig 23813 bp, 27 predicted proteins | sample InSIn4SAF170_2_FD_83857 | JGI IMG/M metagenome (GOLD analysis project Ga0115843, IMG submission 83857) | reverse complement strand
CTTTCGAGTTTCAGAAGCCTGAGATATTATTCACTACATCATTTCCTCCACTACGAACGGGAAAAGCACCCTCCCACAAGGAAACTTTTACACTTAGCACACAAAATATCATACACTGCCCTTGGGTCGTCGATGTGGTAGTACTTGACAGCCGCTTCTCACTGTTTTCCTTTCTTTTCCTTTTCTTTCCAATTATAGTAGCGATCACGCGTATAGTCAATATTGACCGAGACTTCTAGTCCTTCAATGAATGAAGCCATCGCGGCCAGATCCACGGTTCGGAGAGCATTCGCGTGCCTGTGGCTGGTGGTGGCGTCGACGTGTGGCGTCCGGGGCCGAATGCGGGGGGAGAGTCGAGGAAGAGATAACACAGTTCCGATGATGGGCACGTAAATCAATCGATTCATGATGAGACGTGAGTTGTCTTTATGTCTTGAACATAACGATGGACAATGATGATTGATTCCCGATGGCCGAGACAAAAAGCAGCACCTCAACAGATCACGCCGTGGTGAAGTGATCGCGTGACAGCCGCCAGCCAGGCCGAAATGCGGAGAACCCTGGGCGCCGGCGCAAACACGGGCGGGCTCTGTTCCCGTCTGCTCTCTCTACTGACCCTTCTTGACCGGACTCTGGGCCATCACCTGCCTAGTGTCGAAGCTCTGCGATAGCCTGCCGACAGACGCAGCGCCAGAGTCCCAGAGTCATGGTGCTGCATGCGTCACGGTGGCTGCTCCGGCGGTGTGTGAGGGAGAAGGAAGCGTCGGAGGTGACGGGACGGGCAGGGCGCGTCGATTGGATTGAGGGCAGGTACGTTGAGAGAAGTACCTGCTCACGCAAAGAAGAGAAGGAAGAGAGAGACGGGAGGACGAGGAGCGGAAGAAGCAAGGCGAGGGCGAGGGCGAGCTGACAGGCGGTTAATAAGAGCGACTCCAGCCCCGCGTCGCGAGATCGTCTCTCCACCTTCTGATTCCGCTTCATCCGCTCATCGCCTGTCATCCATCCATCTCTCTCTCTCATCTTCTCTTTCCCATCCATCTCAACCTCTCTCTCTTTCTCTCGTCTTCCCGCTCCCACCACCAGCTCATGCGCACACTTCATGCCACAGACCGACTCCCGGTTCTGATCATCCACCTGCCGCTCCCCAAAGAACCCTCCTGACCGCTCTCTCTCTCACTCAAACCTCACAACCACAACCACACCAATCCCTCACCACCACAAAATCCAACCATGATACGCCCCAACGCGGCTGTCATAGCCGCCGACCACTCCCCCCCAAGGCTCAACGAAGTCCTCTCCCTCGCGCACCTCTTCAAACTCTGCGTCGAAACATTCCACCTCATCCACCCCTCCAAAGCGCTGCACCCGGCCCAAAAACTCGCCCTAACACGCCTCGGAATCCAACAAGCCCGCCTCCTGATCTTCGGATCCCTGGTAGGCATTTCCTCTCCACCCGCAACAATAGCCACGGAACAAATCCCCTCGTCGCCATCCTCGAACAATCCCGAGCCGGAATCACCTTCTTTCTTCGATGCAAGAGATGAGAGGTTAGATCATGCTCATTGGCGAACAACGGTGCAAAATACACTTAATGAGATTGTCGAGAGGCCAGCGCATTTGTCTAGAGAAGAGATGATGCATATGTATGGCTTGCAGCCTCCCAAGAGGGCTTTATCCTGTGGTCATCCGACACTAGATGATACCCGTCTCGAAGCTTTTTTCGAAAAGTACGCATTGCTGGAAGACGTTGCGGATAGTCTGAACAATCCTCCTCTACTCTACCGCGTGAACTCCATCACAGAACAACACTGGCAAATCTCCGACGTGGACAAGTTCAGCGCTTTTGTAACCATGGTCCGCGATGCAGTCGACAACCTAATAGATATCTTTGGATGTAAGGAGGGCGTAGACAAAGGAATGAAATCTGATATTCGAGCGCTGGGATGGCATCCTGAGATGCCAACTAGTCTTATCAGGAAAGATGGCGAGAAGTTGAAACTCATTGCTAAAGCGTGCGAGGTGGAATATCCGCAGTACGTGGGAGTCGCTGAGACGGCGCTGAGGCATGTTGTTGAGGAGTGGCCTGTTTATGGCGCTGCTGGTGCTGGTGTTAGTGGTGGTGTTGTTGTCGAACAGAATGCGACGATGCATGTTCATGCCATTGCTGAAGGAGTCACAGCAAGAGAGAAGCGGATTGACTCGTTTACTTCTTCGACGCGACCATCGCTTGTTCTTGACACGACGACTACGAGGGCGAACGCTTCCGGAGCGATGTTCATGGATAGTACCACTGTCGCCACCAGTACTTCAGCTGGTAATACTGCTAAACCAGCCATCCACTCAGACTCTACGATTCAAAGCGTTGAAGCGCAGACGCTGCTTGCTAGAACTGATGCTTTGAATAGTTTGATTCATGTGTTTGAGCAGTTCAAGGGGCTGGGCGGTATGGAGGCTGCTTCGGGGGAGTTGCGTGTTAATGCGCCTCTTGTTTGAGGTGTTGTTAGGTTATGATGGATGATGGATGGGGTTTCCTCTCTTTTCTACATTGTGTATGATATTTTGTGTGCTAAGTGTAAAAGTTTCCTTGTGGGAGGGTGCTTTTCCCGTTCGTAGTGGAGGAAATGATGTAGTGAATAATATCTCAGGCTTCTGAAACTCGAAAGTTGTTCATTCGACTTGGCTATCGTGGCCTCGAAGTGTCGAAATCTCGATATGATGCTATGTTGAATCTACCAGTGCTAAGAACAGATTTGGTTCAGGAAAACAATCTCGTAGTCTTTTAAGAACCACATAACAACTACTAAAGGTTTTATAAACTCTTAATTTAATTTAAATCGTCTTAAAAACCTACCTTAGTATGCAATAAATAAGTTTAAAAATAATAAATGAACAAATACTAACAAAAACTCGTCCCTTTAACACCAATTATAGTTATATCGTGAGTAATTCTTATTTACATTTTAGAATAACTTCTTCAAGGGCGTCTTCTATTACCTGGTGGTTCTTATTACTATTAGGATATTTAGGGTCCTAGAAGATTAAATTGTCTTTTTTGTCCTTCCTGAATTGCTCTTTTCTTTTCTCAACTCTTTGTTGAAGAATTTGATTGCTCATGTCAGGATTTTCGCTCTCTGTCTTCGGGAAGTTTATCTCTTTCCAGGAGTGCCCTTGGACTGTTTTTGTGTCCTCCACCCACTGGATATTCTTGAAGGATTTTGGAACATTGCCTTCAAGGTAGTCGTAATTTGTATTCCGTCCGGTCCTGGGAAACGCTGCTATAAGTTCTTTGGCTAGATTGGCCAGTCTAGCTCCCTTGCGAAGATCACGAGCCACGGTGAGTGATTGTGACAGATACCCTTCCAGCTCTCGTGCGCGCGCCTTCTTGCGATAATAAACACTACCATCACCATAACCATCAAAGGGCAATACAGTTGTCAAGAGATGTAAATTATGGGAGGTGATGGTGGTGGTGGTGGAGCGTACATGGCATCCGACAAGGTGTCTACGTTCATCGTAGTTTCGACGTAGCAAAGATGCATCGTACCCTTGAGCCATCACAACTCGCGCGACAAGAGGGATATATGAACAAATTACTAAATAAACCGACCATCGAAATAGAATCTATCGTTAGAATTACCTTATTCAGCCATCTAAAATATGCATATACCTTTCCTTAACTTAGCGAGTGGAGAATCGACACATTTTCCGTGGGCACGCGAGCTGCTACCCAAATAAGCCACACGAACCGGATCTTCGGCACAGGTTTGTGTCAAAAGAGTCATGTATCCTCTTTTCCTTTTGTGTCTTATCCCCAGACTGGGACGCTCCGCGATGGAGAAAGGCAGCTTGGCAGCCGTGGTGGAGACGCATGTGAGACACGGATATCCTACGCCAACAATTGATTGTCGTAAACCGATTTCAACTCTCAGCCACAGCCAACACACCTCTCAGTATCACTGCATCCAATCAACATTCCTGAGAGATGTATCTTAAAACACCATGCGTTTGCCATCTTGCCGTGTCTTTCGTCTTGGTAGCGGACTTGTCTTCTTGGATGCTCTCCGCTTGCGCCTCACAAGTGGATCCACATCGTGCCGTACGTGCCGGCCACCCACTCGCGCCCCGTTGACATGGCCTTTCCGCCCTGTAATTCGATAGAAAGATCGACATGGCAATGCTGCATCGGCTTGGATCCTCCTGACGATTGTTGTGTACGGAGCCAGCCAAGAGAAGACGCCCAGAGAGGAGTGGAGAGCATTGGCTTCCGAGCGGGCCGTACGACAGACGATAGTTATGCTCCGGTTGGAGGGTGGGTTGTTTATAGGAAGCATGTGGCTCCTCTGCTTTTCTCGTGCTTAGAAGTGGATGGGCTTTTGTGTTCTTGTATATTTTGGTGTGTCTTTTTGGTGTAAGGAGTCGCTGGTCGAAGCAGAAATACCTATCATATCTCAACAATACCAACCAACACCACAATGACCAACGACCGTCAGAACATCAAATGGCTCGAGGTACGCTCCACCCCAACCCATCTCCCTCTCACCACTAATCTAAAACCTCATCTCAGGGCATCCGCGGCCTCGCCTCCGTCCTAGTCATCCTCACGCACCTCAGCCGAGCCTTCGACTACAGCCTCTGGTTCCCACACTGGGACGAGAACGCCTCCCCACGACTCCTCCAATACCCCATCCTCCGCATTCCATGGCAAGGCCGCATAGGCGTCACAATGTTCGCCTTCCTCACAGGCTACGTCTGCGCGCTGAAACCTCTTCGCCAAGCTACCTCTGGGAATCCCACAGGCGCGCTACTCACCGTCGCGAGATCAGCGTTTCGTAGACCGCCGCGATTAGTCCTGCCAGCGACGTTTGCGATGTGCATTACTTGGTGTATAGCACAGGTAGGAGGGTTCGATGTAGCGAATAAGTCTGATTCGGATTGGTTAAGGTATTCAAGTCCTGATGTGGGAACACTAAGGACGGAGGTTCCGAGGCTTTTTCACAATTTTCAGACTGTTTGGTTGAGTGGGAGAATGGAGTATGATGATCACCAGTGGGCATTGAGACCGTTGCTTGAAGGCGCTTTTATGGCGTACATGGCGCTTTCTGTGACAGCTTTTATGAAGTTTGGATGTAGGGTTGCGGTGTATGCTGGGCTTTGGATGTGGTTTTGGTTGGACAACAATTCTGCTGATACAGGTATGAAGACAACTCACGATGTTTCCATGTCTTTCGCCATCATAACCTTTTTGCAAAAACACACAAACATGAACAAGACCTTACTAACTCATCTCACTCCCCACCAGAAACATTCGCATGCCAAATCTTCTTCGGCATGATCCTCTGCTCGCTCTCCTCCCACGCTCCCCTCCAAACCCTCATCGCATCCCACCCCAACCACCGTCGAACTCTCCAAACAATCCTCCTCCTCTCCGGTCTCTACGTAGCAAGCTATCCCGGCGAGCGCCCCGAATGGGCCCCCTGGTCCTCCCAACTCCAACACCTAGGCTCCTTCATCTTTCCACCGGACGTAAACTACGGTCGACGCTGGTCCGCTATCGGTTGGCATCTCTGCGCAACAGGGATATGGCTATCGACCGGTATCCAAGGCGTTTTGTCAAATAGATTGTTCATGTGGTTGGGAAAACACAGTTTCGCGGTATATCTCACGCACGGCACGATGCTACGCGTTGTGTTGGTTCGTATGGTCTATGGATGGTCTGGAGAGATAACCAATATGGAGAAAAATGCCGAAGGAATTGATATGGAAGTAAGGTATTTGAAGAGGGTTGGAACGGGCTGGTTTTTTGTGGCGGTGCCGGTTTGGGTGGGAATGGTGTATTGCGTTGCGTGGGTGTGGACGAGGGTTGTGGATGTTGTTTGTGCGAGGATCACGAAGAGGTTGGAAGGGTGGATGTTTGTGAGAGAGGAAGAGAAGGGGGCAGGTTTTGTTTAGGGCACATGTGTTTGAAGTAGATGTTTGTTACGGGACTGGTGATTTGAAGTTATATCTTCATCGTTTGTGTTTTATGTGCGTGCATAGCGAGGGGAGATATAGGAATCACGTTACGAGAGTATACGAAGAAATCAGGGAAGCCTGAGATCTTTAAGCTTCCGTCTTCGAATAAACTTAGCCAGAGCAGTATCCAATCTTCTCAGGCTCACAGTCGCCAGCGCATCCGTCATAGAGAACGCAAGGATGGGACGTATCGTAGCAACAGTTCTTCAACGTGGCCGTGTCGCCGTAGTTCTTTGTCCACAGTTAGTCGCAACGGTCGACTTATATTCTTTCGAGTAAAGGTAGCTTACCGAATTGATGCCCGCAAGCTCTCCGCCATCGACCGCAGTGGTACCTTCGATATAAACGTTTCGCTGGCACTGGCTATCACACTATCACGTAGCGACCAATATGTTAGGCTCACTTCCGAATAGAACACCTTCAATCAAGAGGATACTCACATTTCCACAAGACCGATACAATTTCCCATAATCCTCCACGTAGAAATTGATAATGTTAACAGTTCCGCATCCATTATGCTGAACCACCTTGTCAGACGCAGCATACGCTCCTCCACCAATAATCCACGTCTCTTGACCGGCCGTGTCTCCTTTAATTGTGATAGCATCTTCACATACGTCTTCGAACCAGACGTATTCGAGCGTGCATGGTCCAGAGCAGTGCACACCTTCAGCTTGGTTGGCGCCGATGATGACATTGCGCAGAGTGGCGCCGGATTTGAGGAGGAATACTGCGTCGGAGTCGCCTTCGTGGTGTTAGTCAATAGTACGAACGAGGAAGTAGACGATAAATAACGATGAAAGCCGTCAAGAATCGAAGTATTTCTTCGAATCTGTGATGAGATGGATGTAGGTATTTTGAAACTCACCTCCTTCAGCTTGTTCGGTGCACGCGCCACTGCCACGATCATACTTTGCCCATCCGCCGTCGAACACCTCACCAGCTGCGACGGTGATGACGGCGCTGTTGGTTTTGGTGGAAGTAGCAGTGGGAAGGCCGCCGGTGTATCCTAAGCAAGCCAGTGCGGCTGGAGCCATAGCCAACAGGCCGGCAGCAGCAAGAGCGATCTTGGAAGCCATTATAGTATAGAGACAAACGATAGTTAGAATTTAAAGACTACTAATTGGTGCCTAATAGAAAGGCATGAATGGGTGGGAATTTTGGTGGTATTTATGTCGTTTGATCTGGGTCTTTGAATACATCTCGGCAATGGTGGACCGCAAAGAGTCTGTCAGGCACATGTCCACAGCAGCACAAACTACCACGTTCGCCCCTTCATCGAAATCTCCATGCAGCCTATGCGATCGTGCAAATTTCAAGCCTGGGTTGTAAATGACTATTCTCCTGTCTTTTTCTCGGCGCTGTAATGAATAGATTACTTCTGTAGTTCACTTCCTTATCAGCTCCTTTCACTGGCATCCAAAAGACACGCGTCTAGAGAAACAACCATGGGAAAGTCCACCGGCATTTGCGATTCAAGATATTGCAGAACCAAATCGTGTCTTCGATTCCACCGTTCAGAGCGCGCTATCGCTCAAGGATGATGTTCCACGGATATCCAAGCACGTCCGCACGGGGCCAGATATACCTGCTTTGCTCTTACCGCTGTGCTCCTGTCCGACTGGGTTTGCCGATGGCCCTCGGGATGCCGATACTTATCGAAAATGAGGGCACGCGTGGCTTCCAAGACATAAAGGAGCATCAAGCCTTTTATATTGCGACCATTGGTAGTCTGCCAAGAATTTGGAAAATGAGAATTGCGTAGGCCAGGGGCGTTGATCGCCATGTTTATGGGTCAAGCGCTCGAAGCATTACGAATGTTCATATATATTTCCCCACATTTCCGTCGGAGTCAGGACGGAGAGTGGTATTGTTTGTGGATACGGTTAGATCGAACGTAGGTTAATCAGGTGATGGATGTGTTTATTTTCACAGACTACCTGTGTCGAAGAACGTCACAAGGCAGTTGATGTATTGATGTACATGTCATGTCCTATTCGCCAACATTTCTCTTGATGAAATGGACAATGTGATCGAACTCTTCTGGCTCTTTGATCCAGTGTCCTAGTCTCTCCATTCCAGAATATTCGTGCCACTCGACATTGAATCCGGCATCATCCAGCAACGCGCAAAGAGATTGACCATATGAGAACGATACCTCCTGGTCGTCTCTTCCATGGCCTTGAAAAACGGGGGTCTGCAACATATCGACTAACCGCCCAGATCCCAGCCCGTCTTCCAGTGACACAATTCTCCGAAGCTTGGAAACAATGGCTTCGAGCTGCTTATTTTCGATGTTCTGCTCTGTTCTCGCAGCCTGTTTGTCCTCGTGTATCTCCTTCATGGCTTCTCTCGCTTTCGATGCAAACGGAAGCCAAGTACTCAGCAGCAATATACCTCCTAATCTTCCATTCCGCGTCATCACGCCATTCAAAAAAGTAAACAAATTCGTCGCTCCACCCTGACTGAACCCGCCAATAACCAGCCTCTCGCTCTTTCCACCAAGCAACTCCAGTTCCTTCTCCACAACATCCCCGATCTGCTTGACTCTAGTCCTCAATCCATCGACTTGCAGCTCACTCTTCTCTTCGAGATCATCCAGAGAATACGTATCAAACCATGAGTTCCTCTCGTCGTCTGCGTCCGTGCAATATGTCAGACCGGAAGCTGGGAAGATCCATCGTACTGTAGGCAGAGATTCTTGCAGAGTAAGGCCTGATGAGGTTTTGTGCGAGAAGATGTCTTTCTGGAAAGCGTCTGCAGTACTGCTGCGACCGTGCAGGAGGATGATTGTTGTTTCGTGAGGGTGAGATGGGTGGTTCGGAATAACGTGGGTAGACATCTTGGAGGTCGTCAGGAAACCTATCGTAAAGTACGTTCTTGTGCACTTTCTTGTTGTAGATTTGGCTTGTTGTATGTTCAATTGTGGTATTTATACTTCTTAGCATCAATTCCCGTGCCTAGGCAGCAATATACGAGTCCGTACGGAAGTCCAAATATGCCATTGGATATCCGCTATTGTCATGGGTCATAAGTAAGCGCTAAGCTACATTCTTCTTTTTATCTGGAAGTAGAAACCATTCATAGCCACGGCCTTTAATCATATTCATCTTTGATTGCCGAGAACCAATGATATACTCTAGATTTCACTTTCGAGTCTAACCAGCGTAGAAACGGTTGAGACTGACGAGCTGGCAGCGGCTTTTTTCAAAGAACGTGATGAGCCAGGGCATGGTAATATATGGCGCGTTGGCTCTGCTTGTGAGATTTAGTTGACAATGGTTCTATTTCATCGAGAGAATTCAGAATTGATGATTCTTACTCCACGGATAACTTCACGGTCCACGAAGGGGTTATATGAACTTTGTGCCTTAATCGCATCTACATGTTTGCTCGAATTCAAAGAGAAAGAAATATCGCAGCACCTCCTTCGAGGCCCCCATCCACCCTACCAAATCGTCACCCGGAAACAATCCTATCCTCACCAATCCCCTCACACTCCTTAACTAAGCTCAACACCTGACCAGCAGCAACAACATCTCCCTTCATAAAAACATACACCACACTCTTCTCATTCCCTTCTTTGTCCTCAAATACACTCAACACATCACCTCTCAATAACCTTCGCGGTTCAAATACCGTAGTTCCCGTGCGGACAGAGTCCATAAGAGCCCGACTTGGATGCCCGTCGAAGTATAGACGAAGATTGAACGTGTTGTTATCATTGAATGTGGTATTATTGGTACTTGTTGAAGTATGGTTTAGAAGGGTGTTTAAATGTAGAATTGATGATAACGTATCCGATGACGATACGCGCGTGGTGAAGAAGATTGTTACTGATGTATTACGAGCGAGTGTCTGGAGGGTAGCTGCAGTGCTACAGACGAGTCTAAAGTTCTACCTCAGTACATGAACATTCTCACATCTATCTCAAATGCTTTGCATCTCAGCAAAGAAAGAATAATTTCAAGCCTTACTCACTCTACACCTTTGCCGTCCGCAAAGAACACCACGCGAGAGATGCTGTTTGCGTCGATATTGAGAGGTGGCCACATCGAGACCGTGTTGTGACTGTCGGCTTCCGGCTGATTATCTGCCATTTCGCTTCGGCGGAAGGGTAGTAGTAATGCGAAGATTTCAATTACGAATCTGGATACGTTTTGACGATGCCGGTAGAAAAGGTTATCGCTGATGCTGATGGCTGTGATCTGATGGAGTGTTTCTGGTTTCTGCCCGGCGGGTTATTCGCTTGATGAAGGCAGTCAGGCAGCCAGCACATGCGCCGTTAATGCATGGTAGAAGACCATGGCGCAATCTTCTTCTGGCATGTTTTTGAACTCCTTGTCACATTCTGCATGCTTAACGTGAATTAGAGGGCATTGACATCAAACGATTGTTTCGCAATATACACTACGTAGTAGGTCCAGAATCTATAGTACATGCCATTCTGACACGTTGTGTATCGTCAGCGTCCACCGCGTTCAACACTGCCAGACGTCCAGCCAGCTTGCTAAGACGGACAAACTGGTCTGATTTTCCTATCTCGACAAGCTCGTCATCGCCTCCGCCTTTGCAATAACCCGTTTCACAAGAAAGGAAGTAGGATACTGTAGTCAATCTACGACACGACATGACACTGAACTACCTACTTCTACTACCAATTGGCCCGTCCAAAGCAATAGCCACTAGGGGAGATGCTACGGTAATCATGCAAGAAATAACGGCCAGACACCCTCGGGGGCTGTTTCGAGAGAGACAGAGAGAGGAGCTCTGTAAAATGCCAACCAAAGGATTCTTAAATAGGAAACATGCTGCGCCCAAAAGAACTTCAGACCCCGCTTTTGGGGGGTGTCTTTCCAGCGATTTCGAAAGCGTGTTTACGAGAGCCTTGTCATCCGCGCCGGAGCACGCTCTTATCTCAGCCTGAAACCAAGAAAGGCATTGTTCTCACTGATTCAAGCAGGTGGAAAAGAGCAAGTCAGTAATGTCGGTGCCTGGTGCGAGACGCAGAGAGAGATAGCTGGTGCCTGCGAACGAATCCCCACTGCCGGATTCCATTCAACTGTATTCGTAACTCGCAAGCGAGCCCCTCTTCCGGCAGGATTTGCGAGCGAGACATGGAACAGGACGTCCTAGCGAGCGGGCCAATCGACGACTTTACGGCAACTTGCGGGGGCACAGCGTAAAGCTTAAGAAGGACGATGGAAGCCACTCGCCGGCCTGCAATTACTCCTCCTCCTTCGTATCACAAACAACATCGCACGAAAAACAAGCGATGGCGATTCTCTCCACGGGCTTCCACCTCCGCGAACTCGCCGCCGCGGCCGTCGCGCTCTTCGCCCTCTCCGTCATCTACAAGCGCACAAGACTCTACCTGCAACGTCGCGAATTCAAGAAGCAACATGGCTGCCAGCCCATCACTCGCAAACGGCCCATGCGCGACCCCTTGGGTATCCTAAACATGATGCGCGGCGCGCGCGCTATGAAAGAGCATAAGCTACTCGATCTCCTTCTCGAGCTGTACGAAACTGTTGGAACGACGTTTGCGTTTCGCTTTGTGGATAAATACATCATCGCGACGCACGATCCGGAGAATATCAAGACTGTGCTGTCGCTCAAGTTCAATGATTATGGGATTGGCAAGAGGGAGGAGACGTTCGGAGAGCTATTAGGGAAAGGAATCTTCACGACAGATGGAGAGCTCTGGGCTCATTCTCGCGCGATGATTCGGCCGAATTTCACGAGAGATCAGGTTGCTGATTTAGCTGCCTTCGAAAGACACGTTCAGGCTTTATTCAAAGTCATTCCTGAAGGCGCGACGATCGATCTGCAGGACTTATTCTTCTTATTTACCATCGACAGCGCGACAGAGTTCTTACTTGGTCGCTCGACGAATACGCTTGAAGCGAGACTGACAAAGGAGGGTGCCAAGGAGGAACAGTTTGCGATTGCGTTCAATAAGGCGCAGCATTACATTGCGAATCGCGATCGGCTGAGTTTTCTACGATATATTATTCGCGACAGGGAGTCCGAAGCAGCCGTTCGACAGTGCCACGAGTTCGTAGATCAATACGTCGAAGAAGCCGTTGCGTACCGCCAGAAACTCGAAAAATCGGGCCTCGACACGCAGAGTGAAGACAAATACACCTTCTTGTACGAGCTGGCCAAGGCGACAACTGACAAGAAGCGCCTGCGCGACGAGATTCTGAATGTTTTGTTGGCGGGTAGGGATACGACTGCTAGCTTGCTGTCGAACATGTGGTTTATGATCGCGCGGCATCCGGAGATATATAAGAAGTTAAAGAGGGAGGTTGATGAGACGTTGAATGGGGACGAACCGTCGTATACGCAGTTGCGGAATATGAAGTATTTGAAGTATTGCATGAATGAGTGTAAGTCTTTACCTCTACTCACATCTCACATCCCACATTACACATGTCTCCTCCAACCATCTCCTTCCCATAACCTCTCAACATCATCTAACACACCCAGCCCTCCGTCTCCACCCCGTCGTCCCCGCCAACGGCCGCTTCGCCCAACGCGACACCGTCCTGCCCCACGGCGGCGGACCCGACGGCCTCTCCCCTATCTTCGTCCCCAAAAACACCATCATCTCCTACGCTCCCTACGTCCTACACCGTCGCACAGACTACTTCGGCGCCGACGCGCACGTCTTCCGTCCCGAGCGATGGGCTGATTTACGTCCTGGGTGGGAGTACCTCCCGTTTAATGGGGGTCCGAGGATCTGTTTGGGACAGCAGTATGCGTTGACAGAGGCGGGGTATGTTACTGTTAGGTTGATGCAGGAGTTTGGCAGGATTGAGGTAAGGGATCCCGGTGAGTGGAGGGAGGGGTTGACGTTGACTTTGTGTTCGTTGGATGGGGTCAAGGTTGGGTTGTTTAGAGAGTGATTGAGGTGTTAGTCATCGATTTGGGTATGGTTGTTATCGTTGTGTGGATGGAGTGTATATAGGTGCCTTTGGGTAAGACTTATTCATGACTTGTGTGTAACGGAGGTTGGAAATAGCTACGTCGGTGATACAATGGGGCACTTGACGTTATGCACGTATACGAATCCTTACTCAAGCTCAAGTTTGACTGCTATCAAGGGCATCATCTCATCGCTCTTTGGGTTTCGACGATTACGTATTAGCATCCAGTAAGCTTTGGTCTCTAATTCGATCAAAGCCAAGCAACAGTGTGTGTGTTCAAATCAAGTGTACGGTTGACTCCTGCTCAAACATCTCTTCTATAACCAAATACCTACATCCATGAAGTACCATCCTCAATCATGTCTGGCATCCCCGTCCCACGAAACAAGCTCTCAAAGAAAGCCATATCTACGCCCTGCAGATCCCAATCATAGCTCTCTCCCGTCGGCATAGACCCATCGGAAGGATCAGAGATACCGCTCTCTCCAGTGGCATATATTTGTTGCAAAGAATCTCCCTGCATCGAATGATCCAAAGGACCTTGCATCGCCGATGAACGTTCTAAACCTGCTTCCAAAGAGTGAAATGTCGCCTGCTGTCTCATCTCACATGCGGACGTCTGCTCCGCTCGGAAGGCCGACTGCTCGCTCGAAACACCCGCCTTCTCTGCCGCCACAACTTCAGCAGTCTCAAAATTTATACTCCCAAAATGCGGAATATACACAAGCAACGTCTTCCCCCCATTCGAGACCTCTCCCAAACACTCCGGTTCCCTTTGCTGCTCGCTACACGGCGACGATCCAGTTTTATAATACATCCCACTCGCGGCATTCGATTCAATAAGCAGTAGATGTTTCAAAATACTAGAAATCCTAGTTGAGATGACATCGTGTCCTGCATCCATGATCTCGAGAACTGACTCCATCATACCCCTATCACTAAGCCGTTGATGAGCAATGAACTCAAATACGCTGGTACCTTCCGTGCTCGAACGACGGCAATGAGCGTTGGTATGTGCGAGACATAATACTGCTGAGGAGATGAATGCAAGGAAGTCGCCTCCTCGACAGTAATACTGGCCCGGATTCGAGCCGCGGAAGGCTAGATATCTAGCTAGCAGCTCGCGACTAGCATTCACAGCGGCGATTTTGCTCGCGTCGAATCTTCGATCTGTGCAAGGGCGGAGTATGTATGGGAGGTGCAATCGTGTGAGGAGATGGTAGTAAGTGAATTGTTCGTTTACGCGGAGTGTGTCGTGTACTGGATCTGGAGGGGACGTGGTTGACGAGAAATTGGGCATAAGCCACCATTTAGGCGGCATTTCAGCAGCCGCGCGTTGGAGTAGTTTGTCTATCTCTTGGGTTTCGGAGAGGTCGTTTGGATCTGTGTGGTTACGCTCGAGCATGCGCCCTGCTGCGACGACGTAGAGACGCTGCATTCGGGATAGAGGCGAGCAATTCTCCATGTCTTTCGGCGACGCAAATGGGTTGTCGGAGATAGCTTGTGGAAGACTGAGCATGGTCGAGAGGTATCTATCCATTTGGATCAACCGAAAGAACATATGTGCGGGATCAAAATCGAGGCGCGTGGCTTTGTCCACAAATTTGAGCGCTGGGTTCAAGCCGCGGTGTAGTCCCATGATTTGCGCAATGGTGATGGCGCGCCGGCTGGACATCCATGATTTGCGGAGGTTACCCATGTAGTTGTGGTACAGGGATTCGATCATGATGCATTCGATGCCTTCGACTGATGTGACTAGCTCGTCATTGCTGAGGACTAGTCTGTTTGCAGTGTCTGCGAGGCTAGACATCATATCTGTGTAGGACTCGCGGAGATGGCCTAGTTGATGAAGTGCGGATGGGAGGATACCTTGGAGGTATGTTGCTAGTGTGAGCAGTTTCTTTGCGATCATGATGGGATGAGAGTCTGGTGGAGGGAGTCGTAGGAATCCTGGAGGCGCCGAGTTGTTTTCGGCGTCGATGGAGCATGGATAGCGAATTCCGGTGTGGAGGTAGGCGGAGATGCCTACAGGCATTGTGCATATAAGTTCAAGGTCGCTCTGTTGAGGCCACACTGCGCAGAGCGATGTAGCCAGCTCTTTGTACTTGGTTGTGCGATTGCTGTCAATGTGAGCAATTGAGCAGGCTGATGGCTGTTGGGGTGTCCTATGGGTCTCTGAGGGATGTGTCCGAGTATCGAGAGATTTCTATCGGCGTGTTAGTAGAGAAGATGCAAATGCAGCCAAGCTCACGCTGGAGAACGCACTTTTTCAATAGTATCATCATGCAATGACGCCATCGTGTTGATGTCGGATCTGGTCGGGGCAGAGTAATCTCCATGGACACCCAGATCGACGGAATAATTGATTGAAGGCTCGTGAAAACTCCTCGCAGAAGAGATAGATCCAGCGGAGGACGCTTCCTGGTCGAGATGAAGTCGGTCGCTCTCTGGCGTCATCCACACAGGAATATCAACAGAAGCGTCTCTCTGCTGACTTCCAACACCACTGATATCCTCAGACTCGCGAGAAATGGCTGCATTCTTGACCAACTGGCCGATGAGCGCTTCCATACGATGCAGCTTATCCTCGATATGACTTCCTGGCGCCTCGACGGAGCGATCTTCCTCCAGCTGACTGACGCATATTTTCCGACGCTTCTTGCAAGCGATGCACACTGTGTCCGCTTCCATGGAAAAGATGCATCGGACTTTTCGTCGTTTACATTCCCAGCAGCTGCGCGTGCCTTTGCGCACCTTTCTGCGCTTTGACGAGGGCTCGTCGGAGGAGAGGAGAGATGTGTCCATTGGATTGCGCAATAGGGATAGAGTGACTGGTGTGGGATAGACTGGAATGTTGAGAGTGTCAAGAGAGAGAGAGAGAGAGTCGAGGTTGTGGTTGTGTGTTGCTGGAGATGAAAGACAGCGGCTCTCGGCGGAAAGCTGCCGGATCTGAATTCCTACCAGCAATTGAGTTGTCTGTTTTTCGAGTTTCAGCGACCGTCTAACTAGAGGGCAGGCATTAAGGCAAATAGAGTATATAAAGAATGTCTTTATCTTAAATATTATTATCTCTAATAGCTATGTTCCATGCTAATAAAAGGATAGAGACAGATAAACTGTACTTCTGGCAAACTGATGTAAAGGACGAACACTGGCGACATTTAGGTTCCTTCAAGAACATGGCACCATTTCGACCGACATTTCGGCGATTTCTTGTTATTGCTAAAACGCAAGCCATGAGCGGTTTTTCATGCCCAAAAGTTGCTGGAGCAGGGGTGCTAATTGTTTCTTTCTCTTCAACCTCGGGCGAGCCAAACGGATCTCGGCGGAACGAGAGACGCAAGGACTCAAAGGATTCGACACATGCATCAATACAGGTACATTGCAGATTCCTCACCGCAAAACTTCCCACAATCTTCCAGTCCATGAATCGCATCCAAAATTCCTGACAACTTACGGCTTCCCACGCCACGCTTCCTCCAAGAACTCCTCCGCCTGCGTAAACTTGTAATCAGGCAACAACCGATTCCACTCATCCGACACATCATAAGCACCCCCAGAAATAGCCAAAGTAATTCCCGCAACTCCCAATCGTGAAAACACTTCGACTTGGTCTTTCGGGATGGTAGGATGATCGATTCGAGGCACCCATGACGTCTGCCACGTTCCGGCCTTGAGCTCATCCGCTTTGAGTTCCTCAATGGCGAAAGGCCCGCCTGTATTTCTTCAATCAGTTCAGATTCATGTAGATAATGGAGGGAAAAAGGCAAGCAAACCGCGAATCTTCTCTCCTAGCTTAATCAACTCGCCAATCGAAGTGCGCGTTCCACTGATACCACCTACGACAGGCCACTCGCCTTCAAACTCGATGGCCCTAGCAACCACGTTGGCGAGATCCTGCGACGTAGTGAGCGTCACTATGTCGTTCTCGCTACCTTCTAGGATCAGCGCGCGACGCTTGTTGAAATCGATCATGTTCTCCATCTGGTGGATGTTCTTGGACGATTTGTAAGGGTTGGTGAAGTAATTAGTGAACAGACCCGGTTGGAAGAGCGTGTATTCCAAGACCTTTTTGACACGCGCATGTTAATTGAGAGTGCATGATCTTTGATGCGGCAAAGGTACTTACCTTTCTATCCTTATTCAATTCCTTAAGGTAATCACGCGTAGCCTGCTTGTAAGCATACCAAAATGTCGCCTCAAGATTCGAACTACAAGCATATACCAATAAGCTCAAAGCAGAAACCATAGACCTCGCACACAGGCAACTCACGTAGCCCACTCGCTAGGCGCAAACCGCTTCACTCCAGCTTTAACAGCAGCATCAATCAATCGCCTCTGAACAGGGGCAGTAGGATCCTCCTGTTCGGCAGCAAACGACAGAACGGTATGAACACCTTGGAAAATCTCTGTGAGCTCGTCGAAGTTTGAGTAGTCTGCTTTGACCCATGAGACGCCATCAGCAAGCGGGCTTGAAGGAGCTTCCTGCAGGTGTTTGTTAGTGAAATTGTTGTGTTAGTGTTGAAGGATATTGCGGACCTTTCTGGAAAGGATTACGATTTCGTGCTTCTTGGTGGCGACGAGAGCGTCGATGACTTCTCCTGCGACATCTGATATTGGTTTAGTAATGAATTGATATAGTTTCGGTGTGAAGGAAATGGGACTTACTCCCGGAGCCTCCTGCGATTGCAATCTTAACCATGGTGGCGGTGCGAAGGTAAATGGAATTTGAAGTTGAAGTATGTTCGAGTAATCTTGGTTTTTATGCAAGGTCGAATGTGCTGTTTAGAAATTGTGGAATGCCTGTCTGCAGCAGTAGCAATTATATATCCAGGAACCATCGTTCATCTCCGCCGAGTCTCGGTTTCGATGTCTTAGCACACATTGCGCAATCGTCGCTTGCGTTTTGGAGCTGCATTAATCTCTCTAGCATCCCTGATGACCGAAGGTCACTTAATTCGACCGAAAACTCGGAGTTCTAGGGCTTTTTCTCTAGGTCGTGGCACAACATTGGGTGTCCACATATACCTTAAGCACAAGAACACTAGGCTCCATATTTGATTTCAAAGCAAACGTTAGGTAGATAGGATACAGCCGAAACACTCTTCTATCTATGTGGAATGACAAAATAAGAAAAGAAGGTAACCCAGGGAAACTGCTGCTTTCCTGACGCGAAGACCAAGTCATTGCTCCTCTTGATGCCTCTCATAGGCCATGTCCTGCAGAGAACATGTTATTCGACCGTTACAGTCTATGTTTATTGAGGTTACTTGCGAGATGAATCAACAATCAACTCGCTGTAGCCTTTGTTTCCCTATGACAACGCATCTCAGATGAGTATGTGATTCGATCAGATTCTTCTTGCTATGACGGATAGTTTTGCCATAGATCCACCATACCTTTTATATCTATGAAGAACTCACGACCATCCATGCATTTGCAAAGAGTGCCTACAACAACCCTCTTCTCTCATCATCCCATCTACAGAAGCACCACCTCACAACCTCTTCCCCTTCTCTTTCCCCAACCCAACACCCGTCAAAAACGCAACTCTCAACGCACCCTGACCCCAAAGACTTCCCAAATTCACCACATCCTCCCACCTCCAGTTCGCCGGATTCCAAAACATTTCCGGCCCAAGCGCCGCCCAACTCCCATACAAATGCACGCAATCGCAAATAAGAATCCCCGTCAACAGCGTCTTCCAGATTTTCAAGTCGTTAGTGACGCGCAGGAGGACTGCTTCGTTGAAGGCGAAGAGAAGGTAGGTTGCTGCGAGTTGGTCGTAGATGACTTGGTTTGAAGTGGTGGAGGTTGCGGTTGGTGCCATGCCTGTTAGGAAGACTTGCGGAGAGAAGTGCAGGAGGATAGCGCCTAGGATCGCTCCTGCTGGTTCGAAGTAGAGGAAGACGAACTTGTAGATTAGTGGGATGGTGGGGGAAGGTGTTGAGGCCATGGTTGTGGTCTGCGTTGTCGTCGATGTTGTTTGTTGGTGGTGGTGAGATGGTTGGAGGTGCGGGGTTGGAGATTTGGGAAAGTGAGAAAAATTATGTGAGATTCACGTGTTGACTGCTTGTGCCAGTGCTGCAGATGGTGTAGTGTAAGTAAATGTGTTGATTCGATACGTAATTGCGAAATCATTATGACTGGAATGTATCAGACAGTCAAATGCAGAGGTATGGTTTAGCTACCATCATTACTGGGACGCGATTTTTCTGGGTTAAGAGTATCATGACATTTCTCTGCTGGTTTGATCATTTCCATGGGACTTCGGTCATGCTCTGCCGTTGATGAAAACTTACAATTGACGCTGTGCCATAGTCCATTGATTCATGTTAGAGACAATTTTCTCACCGGAGCTGAAACACTATTGGTGTTCAAGTACAATAGGAACAAATACTCTAGATTTCTCATCTGCCCTCTGATGGTAGGACCTGTTAAATTTAGCATGACACATTCTGGGACAGAGCTGGAAGTTGTCGATCGAGACCGTGCCTCCCAGGTATTGTTTGTTTATTCTCACCCAGCACAATAATTTTCAACACAGTACTACTCTGGAAAACCAATCTTGATTAACTTGTAATAACCACGTTGCACAAGACGGCAGTGTGCTTACAACTTCGTGGACTTTGGACGCATAAACTTCGACCCGAACCGCAACGCAAGGCTCCAGAGTCACAGCAGCATGTCCAGATATCTTTAGAAAACAGAAATATATCAGACAGGGCAAAGATAAGAAAGAAAGTTTCTTAGCTGGAAGGTCCAATGTCTCTACTTTGATTGTTCACAGTTCTAACGTTAGCACGGTAAAACGACAAGGGCAAAACTTGATGTCTGAGCGATTACAAGGCTCCTGAGTCAAGGAGGCGAACTACTATCAGGGGATTGTAGAGAATCGGCTGCTTGGTCAGGGCAGCATTCTCTACTGTGCTAACGTTAGATCTGCTAATAATCACGATGAAAGAAACGACACACTAATGACCTAAACAAATCACTGGGCTTAGACATCGCGGTAGCGAGATGTCGATCTGCCCCGGCTATTTGTGTTACACGAGCAGTCTACGGGCAAGAGCTCAGTCACTGGGGAACTGACGGACTCATGCTTGCCCGTGAGGATGGTTCTTGCTTGGAATTTGCGAAAAGACTATCCGTGCAGCACCCTCGTGCGGTGAGAACAGTGGCGAATATCGAATGCCACCGGCAATACGCTTGCACCAAAATGACTCGCTCAGCTTTCTGAGAGTACTTTCAGCAGCTTGCAAGTCAGACTATGCCATGATTACATGGAGACACGCCCGCAAACATGGAACACCAGTTACCAACCTCACCAAGATATTGTTAGGCCATTTGCCCCTGGCAATTTGTGGGGAGAACCACTGCGGGCCGTCGTTGCAGGCTATTCAACATGGATTCTCGTTTCAAGTTATGCTGGTCGGACTCTATTATAACTTTTTGAGCTTATATTTTGTGGTTATTTAAAAATACTAAATGAGGAACGCTTCCTCAGCGGCGCCCGTCAGCGCCAAGACCGCACCACACTGGCGAACGCCTCCGCAGACACGAGAATTAAGGTTGTAGATCAAGCTTTTGAGGCTGTGCTGTGACGGGTTCGATGCTACGTCAAAAAGGCGTCCATGGCTTTTCAAATACCGTACGAAGGCACAGTTTGGTGGTAGACCCTAGTTTTCACTAATCGCCATGGGTTGAGCCGCATCTCTCATGAAACACTGCCTTGATCTTACGCTCAGATTTGGATTCTCCCTGGCAAGGCGAGCTTTTGGAAGGGCATACTGCTGATACGGTAAAGCTATGATCCATAGAGCATCTAAAATTGGTGCTGGAGCACCGCCGTGAGTGATGAACTGCTCCAGCTTCAGCACTGACTTCGCGAGGCGACAGTCTCAGACTTTAACATCGACAGTACATTCTCGAAGTATAAGAAGACCTATGATCCGGTGCTCTACTCTAACCCTCATCCTCTTCAGCACCAGCACCAGCACCAGCATCAGCACCAGCACCAGCATCAGCACCAGCATCAGCATCTCAACAGCGTTCTCATAGCATTGCAACAGCTTTCACATCATCATTAGGCACATATCAAAGCATCTCAGCAGCATCACAACGGCGTCTTCTCACTAGCATATTTTCTCCCAAATCCATCTTTTCACTTTGTTTCAATTGGAAAATGCGTTGGCTTCCTGCCCTCGCTCTCGCCGAGCTCGCCGAGCTCGCCTTGGCTGCTCCGGCTCCGAAACCAGCAGGCGACGGCTCCGGGCTTCTCTTTGGTGATATCACACCAACAGCAGTAGCTCTGGTTCAGGCAGTCAAGAGCTCGGACCCTCTTTTCGTCGACGACACGGATGTCACACCAACCCCAGTGGTTCCGGTCCAAGCAGCTGAGAGCCCCGCCGCTTTTATCGCTGACATCGCGAATGGCGCATCGACCGCGGCGGCTCCGGCTCAAGTAGTTCAGAGCCCGCCCGCTTTTGTCGTCGAGATTACGGATGACACACCGACCCCGGTGGCTCAGGCTCAAGCAGCCGAGAGCTCCGGCCCTCTCCTCGTCGACATCACTGATGTCACAGCAACCGCAGTGGATCCGGCTGGTTCAACCCCAACCCGAGCACCAATCCCCGACCATGAGATCTTAGTCATTCGTCCACCAACAGGTGGCAGTGCCAACGAGGACTGTGGCGACGGGAAACCAATATTCTTCAACCAGGATACGTGGTGGGCCTTTGGCATGAACGGGCGGATCAATGACTTCTGGAGTAAAGGTATTCAGGATCGGTTTGTTGACGCGGTATGGCCACGGAAACTAACGGCTTTTTAGGTATTGAAGCTAAAGGGACTGACTTTGACTTCCACGCGGAATGGGCAGCGACATACGGCTCCGACTTGTACTGTCGAACTGCAGCAGACGTTTGCGAGGGTTCCGGAGGTGTCTGCAGCTCCCTGAAAGGAAACACAACATTTGACAAACAGATTGGCCTGATGGGCCTCCGAGCTATCAAGAATGCACAGGCTATTTATGTGCAGATGGACGATGCGATCGAACAGGCCGCCAACGTTGTGGTCGGACGTCTAGTGGAGTTTTCGGACCTTGTGCTGAAACAGGAGTCACTGCTAGGAGGCACTCTTAAATTGCTTTTCAATGCTTTGATTGGACTTGCAAGCACTGCCGTCGGTGCCGTAGGTGGCACGGGAGGGTAAGTCAAAGTTTTTCTGTGTCCTCGCTACGTCAAGAAAGAAGGCTGAATAGAGTTTCTTTTCACAGGGGCGCTGCTGCTGGATTGATGTCCGTTGCCAGTGGCATCGTGTCAGAGACTTTGTTTGGTAAGGACGACGAAAATGATCCGCTCAAGGACTTCAGTGATGCGCTCGGTGCTTGGGGCAAGGCACAAAATATGATGCATGTGGGCCTAAACCTCACACATAGCGCCCTATTCAGTAATGGCGATATCGGCAATGGGCAGACCTATGGCCCGGAGCACCAACTGCCTGAATGGATGTGGGACGGCAAAATGGTGGATTCCAAGTTCTCGACACAGCTGTTCGATACGATGGCCCCGGCGATGACTAGGCTCATGGGCCTCCGCCTGGCCCAATCTGCCTTTGCGGCTCGCGGCGGCTTCTTTATCTACTTCAATGGCACCAATCCAGCAAAGTGCAAGACGCTAGAGACCAAAGAAGCCGACCAGGACCGCATATGCACCGACACCGCCGCGGTGTGGCCTGTCATGCTCACCAAGGATACGCACCTAATCACTGCGATCGACGGATACGCCGACCTCAAAGACTGGACCGGTTTTAATTTCGAGACGGAAGATCTCACAAGATCGTTTATCGCCACATACCTCGCTGGCGGCCCGAACGCTGCGAGCACAGCGGAGAACTACAAAACGTTTGTGGAGAAATTCAAAGCCGGTGAGAAGGTCGACGACCTGGCCGGTTCATTCTACTTGCCTGTCTGCCACATCAATGCGCCGTACTTCTGGCAACCAGGCTTAATGGTACAGAAGGACAAGCCAGCCTGCGGCTGTTTTGACACGGATATGAATGGAAAAAGTATCTTTGACAAAGGTGGTCTCCCCGAATACGCCAAAAAGTGGTTCAACGACAACAAATTTCAATGTGTTTAAGTTCATTCCTAGCTACATAAGCGTCATCTTGTGTGCTAAAATTGCCATGTGCTGGCATGGATACGTATGCAGAAAGGAGGAGCTTGGTGTCTGTTTTTGGGCTGCCTTTTGTCATATTATGAAGCATGACTACAGTCTTTACAATAAACGTCTCCTTGGAACCCATCAGCATCATGCACTCGACCATTTTGTGATCAACCTTCGTGACTGTTTCTGTGTTTAGCGGCATATGCTTCGGCTGATGAACCCAGCAACAACGGCGATCAGAGCCGGACTTAGACTTGTGCAATTCTACAACAAGTGAAACGGACCTCTGACCAGTCCCACACCGCCTAGATTCTAACTGCTTCACTACAGGAACTGTGGTCTTGTGGATCAAACTTGGGTTAAGCTCGCACAATTTGTATTACCATTCTTCCGAAAGATACTAGGTAAAAAAAGAAGTGTTTGTTTGGGGACAAAATCTGGATGCGTAAGCTATTTAGTTTGCAACACAGACCAAGCTAAGTTTAATGGTAATCGCGCCCATGATAGGAAGTCCTTGCCACTGATACCATGATGTTTTTTAGTCTAAAACTGTATGTTGCTTTCTTCATCGATCCTCATCGGACAACAACCTACTTTATTACATTGCATGGCTTATTAGCTGTAGCTAGGTATTTATACATATATTCTCAAAGAGAGACCATAATACTCCACCGTAAACTAAGGATTGTACCCACGAGCA
>Ga0115843_1005_pt1 | contig 26542 bp, 13 predicted proteins | sample InSIn4SAF170_2_FD_83857 | JGI IMG/M metagenome (GOLD analysis project Ga0115843, IMG submission 83857) | reverse complement strand
ATTGGAGTTAATGTTACATTCTTCCCTCAACATTTCTTAGGTTTACAAGGTATGCCAAGAAGAATAAGTGATTATCCTGATGCTTTTGCTGGTTGAAATTTAGTAAGTAGTTTTGGATCTATAATTTCTGTTATAGCTACTGTATTATTCTTACATATAATTTATAACCAATTAGTAGAAGGAAAAGCTGCTTCAAGATATCCTTGATTAACTCCTCAGTTTTATACTGATACATTCCAAGCTCTATTAAGCAGATCTTATAATAGTTTAGAATGAGCTTTAAATAGTCCACCTAAACCTCATGCATTTACAAGCTTACCTTTACAAAGTAATGTTATCACATTCAATAATAGAAGTAACTTTCAAGCTCATCCTTTCCATTTAGTTTCTCCATCTCCTTGACCTTTATTAACTAGTGTTAGCTTATATTGTCTTACTACTACAGCAGTATCTACTTTTCATTTATTTGAAAATGCTGGATATTTTTTAGGGTTATCTTTAATAAGTTTAGTAGCATCTATGTCATTTTGATTCCGTGATATTATAGCAGAAGGTACATACTTAGGTAATCACGCTTTAGCTGTACAAAGAGGTTTAAATATGGGTGTAGCTTTATTTATAGTTTCAGAAGCTTTATTTTTCTTAGCTATATTCTGAGCTTTCTTTCATAGTGCTTTATCTCCTACAGTTGAATTAGGGGCTATGTGACCTCCTATGGGTATTGAAGCTATAAATCCTTTTGAATTACCTTTATTAAATACTGTTATATTATTATCATCTGGTGTTACAGTTACATATGCCCATCATTCTTTAATACAAGGTAATAGAAGTGGAGCTTTATACGGATTAGTATATACTATTTTATTAGCCGTAATATTTACAGGTTTCCAATGAGTAGAATATTCAGTTTCATCTTTCACTATTTCAGATGGAGCTTTTGGATCATGTTTTTATTTTGGTACTGGTTTCCATGGAATACATGTTATGATAGGTACAGCTTTCTTAGCTGTAGGTTTATGACGTTTATTAGCTTACCATCTTACAGATAATCACCATCTTGGATTAGAAGCTGGAATACTTTACTGACATTTTGTAGATGTTGTTTGATTATTTTTATTTATATCTATATATTATTGAGGATCATAATATTACTAAATAATTAAAAAATTTAGCTATTTATAGGCATCTTTAATATACAACTAAAAAAGCTTAGGTAGCTCAATTGGTAGAGCGAAACACTTAAGATGTTTAGGTTATAAGTTCGAATCTTGTCTAGGCTATTATTTTTGCAAAGTTTCCATTTTAATATTATAGCTTTATAAAAATAGATAAACAAAAAAAAATTAACTAATAAAAAAATAAATATGTATTTTTAATTTTTTTGCTATGTAAGCAAAATAACCCTATATATATATAGGGTGTTACATTATGTATATATATATATATATATATGTAATAAATACATTGTGGGACTTTATATATAAATTATACTTTTTTATGTTACTTTCATCTTTAATTATAACACCTATATTAGGAATATTTGCTATTTCTACACTACCCACTAAAGTCAAAGACTTAATAACCATAAAAACTATAGGTTTAACTACTTCTATACTTAATTTAATAATAACTTTAACTATGTTTATACTATTTGATTTTAGTAATAATCAATTTCAATTTGTTCAAGAATGTCATAAAGTAAGTTATTTTGACTTATATTTAGGTGTAGATGGTTTATCTATATATTTTGTATTATTAACAGCTTTTATAATGCCTATAGCCTTATTAGCTAATTGAACTTCAATAACAGAAAATGCGAAAAGTTATGTAATTATTATATTACTATTAGAAGCTTTATTATTAGCATGTTTTTTAGTATTAGATATATTATTATTCTATATTTTTTTTGAAAGTATTTTACCACCTTTATTTGTATTAATAGGTTTATTCGGATCAGCAAATAGAGTAAGAGCTAGTTTTTATTTATTCCTATATACATTATTTGGTTCTTTATTTTTATTATTAGCTATACTTACTATATCATCTATTATGGGTACTACGGATTTTGATGCATTATATAAAACCAATTTCAATTATGTAACACAGCTTTTCTTATTTTACGGTATGTTTATAGCTATTGCCGTTAAAACTCCTACTATTTTTTTAAATACTTGATTATTAAAAGCTCACGTTGAATCACCTTTAGGAGGTAGTATAATATTAGCAGCTATAGTTCTTAAATTAGCAATATATGGTATCATTAGATTAATGTTACCAATATTACCTAAAGCTTGTTTAGATTATACATACATAGTTTACATTATAGCAGTTGTTACTATAATATATGCTAGTCTTAGTACTTTAAGAACTATAGATGTGAAAGAACTAATAGCTTATAGTTCTGTATCTCATGCAGCTGTATATCTTTTAGGTATATTTAGTAATACTGTACAAGGTATTGAAGGTAGTATTACTTTAGGGTTAGCTCATGGATTTGTTTCATCAGGATTATTTATATGTGCTGGAGGTGTTTTATATGATAGATCTCATACTAGATTAATTACTTTCTATAAAGGTATAGCTCAAATAATGCCTGTATTCTCAATAATATTCTTAATACTATCTCTAGGTAATTGTGGTGCTCCGTTAACTTTAAATTTCATAGGTGAATTTATGTCTTTATATGGAGCATTTGAGAGATTACCTTTATTAGGTTTATTTGCTAGTTCTTCTATTGTATTTTCAGCTGCATATACTATGTTTATGTTTAATAGAATAGCTTTTGCAGGACAATATTCTAGTTATTTTTCAGTTAATATACCGGATTTAAATAAAAGAGAATTTTATATTCTTTTACCTTTAGTTATATTTACAGTAGCATTAGGTATATACCCTTCTCCTATTTTAGATGGATTACACTATTCAGTTTCAACTTTAATATACTGTTCTTCATTATACTAGGTAAATTGTTTTTTTTATATATGAAAAAACAAATCTAAAAAAAATATGATGTTTACTAATATATCTTTTTATATAATCTCTACTGCCGTCAACATGAGACGTGATAAAACCATAGTATATAGTAAGAATACGTTATTATTACTTTCTATTTTATTTTTATTGACTTATTCAAGCTATTATATGAATTTATTAGACAAAGGTCTAAGTTTATATGGAGGACTTTTATATACTTCCGCTATAACTCACTATTTTCAATTATTCATTCTATTGTTAGCTTTTAGTATTGCAGGAATAACTGCTTTTTACCCTAGAGAGGTAGCAGTTAAAGAATATATATCTATATATAAAACAATGTTTTTTAGATTTATTTATAAATCGATTATTTTAAACAAAATGGGAGAACAATTCAAAATAATTGAATATAGTTTACTATTTTTATTTGTTGTTATAGGTACTTTATTTTTAATATCTAGTTCTGATTTAGTTACTATTTTTATATCTTTAGAGTTACAAAGTTATGGACTTTACCTTATTTCTACCGTTTATAGAAATTCCGAGTCTGCTACGGCTGGAGGTCTTATGTACTTTTTATTAGGTGGTCTATCTTCGTGTTTTATATTATTAGGTACTGGTTTATTATACGCTAACTCAGGTTGTACGAGTTTAGATAGCATATATGTAATTAATAATATATCTAACAATATAGAACAAGACATAAAAATATGATATGATTCTTTTTATATAGCTATGAGTTTACTTATAATGTCTGTAGGATTTTTATTTAAAGTTTCAGCTGCACCTTTTCATTTTTGAAGTCCGGATGTTTATGATGCGATACCTACAGTAGTTACAGCTTTTGTAGCTATAATAGCAAAAATATCTATATTTATTTTACTATTAGAATTAGTTCATTATTCAAGTAAATCTAATCTAGAGTTTACTTGAGTTATAAGTTTATTAATAAGTTCTTTATTATCACTTATAATTGGGACTGTATTAGGATTATCTCAAACAAGAATAAAAAGATTATTTGCTTATAGTACTATATCTCATGTAGGATTTATACTATTAGGTTTAAGTATTAATACTATTGAATCAATACAAGCCTTTATCTTTTATCTTATACAATATAGTTTATCTAATTTGAATGCGTTTATATTATTATTAAGTATAGGTTATTTATTATACTTTTATTTTTATGACAAAAAAGGAGAATCTAAAGATTTAGAAGAAAAAAATTATTCTCCTATACAATATATTAATCAATTAAAAGGGTACTTTTACTTAAATCCTATATTAGCTATTAGTTTATCTATCACTTTATTTTCATTCATAGGAGTACCACCTTTATTAGGATTTTTTGGTAAACAGATGATATTAAGTGCAGCATTGGATAACGGCTACATATTTATGAGTTTAATAGCTATTATAACAAGTGTAATTGGGGCATGTTATTACCTAGTAATAATAAAAGTAATATATTTTTATAAACCTGACTATGTGTTGAATAGTGATTACGATAACAAATTAACAGGATATATTACTCCATATAATACAAAAAAAATAGTAGATTCCGACGGAAAAAACCAGGACCTGAAAACTAATGATATAAAAGAGATAAAATTTAACTTTGAAAATATCGTATTATCTAGTTATTTGGCTATTACTGTATCAATATTAACTAATATAATACTATTATTCATATTGATGCCTAATGAATTATTTACTCTATCAACTAATTTAACTCTTGTTTTATTTAATTAATGAATACTTTTACTTTTTTTTTAATTTTTATACCTATATTAGCTCTAATATTATTACTAGTAAATTTAATATTAGCCCCTCATTTTCCTTATTTAGAAAAAATAAGTGTATTTGAGTGTGGATTCCATTCATTTTTAGGGCAAAATAGAACTCAATTTAGTATTTCTTTCTTTATATTTGGATTATTATTTTTATTATTCGATTTAGAAATATTATTAGTGTATCCTTATACAGTTAGTGGATACGTTAATAACATTTATGGGTTAGTAATCATGCTTGTATTTTTTGTATTATTAACTATAGGGTTAATCTTTGAACTAGGTAAAAAAGCGTTAAATATAGAAACTAAGGAAGGAAGTTTACAAAATATTAATAAGTAAAATGATGAAATTAACCTCTATACAAAAAAAATCTTTTTACTGTAGTGCTATATTACTAGTAAAAAAAACCGATTTAAAAATAGAAAGGAATACATCATTAAAAATACTAGAAATAATAACTCTCAAGATGCCTATAGAGAATATATATCTAATGAGAGATATAGTAATAACACTCCTAAAGGAACAAAAAAAAGATCGTCATCGCTATTAGATGATATAGTTCGTATGAACCTAATAGGTGGTGATGATTAACTTTTTTTGTATAGATTAAAAAAAAAGCGTATTATAGTCAAGGAGCTTAGGCACCTTATTATATTTGAGTATTAATATTCGAATAAGAACCCGTTATTCATATAATCTAAAAAAAAAGTATAAATTTATATATATCTATATATTCTTTAACTGCTACCTCTCTAGGGTAAAAAGTAGTTATTGTTGGAATACTAAAAACCTAATAATATAATACATAAGCTATATAATAAAAAAATATATATATATATATATATAATAGTAATGTAATAGATAAGCTATATATATGATAAAAAATATATAATAGTAATGTATAAGATATGCAATAAGTTTTTTCATTTAATTTTATATAATAAAAATAAATGGAAAGTCTAAAAAGAGATTATTATGGTAATAAAGCTATATATTAAAGATTTAACATCTTGGATAAATCCAATCCATAAACAAAGTGAATTGAAGTATCTTAGTAACTTTAGGAAAAGAAATCAAACGAGATTCTATAAGTAGTGTGAATGAAAGTAGAAAAGTCTAAAAGTAAAAAGGAGAAATCTTTTTGAATAAAGGGGAACCTTCCTCTAAGACTAAATATAATATATAAGCGATAGTGAAAAGTACTGTGAAGGAAAATATAATTTAAATAGTGATCTTATAAGCTGCTCGAGTAAATAAATATGAGAGTGTACCTTTTGTATAATGGGTCAGCAAGTTCTATTTAGATGCGAGCAATAAAATTATAAACCATATAGTTTTAAAAATGCCTAGATAAACCAATTATAATTAATGAATAAGTATCTAAATAGAGACCCGAAGGATAGTGATCTTACTGTAATCAGGCATATAACAGGCCGAATGGGTTATCGTTGTAAAGATATCCAAAGAATTATGGTAAGTTAGTGAAAGACAAAACTGACTATCTATAGCTGGTTTTCCGCGAAACATATGTAAGTATGTAATTCTAATAACATCATAGCAGGTACAGAACTGTAATCTCGGACAAATTATATATATATTTTTTTTAATATATGTATTTTTGTATACATTGGGGGGTCGTGAAGACTTTATCAGCGAATATTTGCTCTCGGAAGGGTAATGATGAATATTGAATAATCAGACATTTGACGCTAAGGTTGTATGTCTAAAGGGAAACAGCCCAGAACAAGTGTTTAAGGTTCCAAAGTTATTTTTAAGTGAAAGTAAGGAAGTATTTAAACTATACAACTAGGAAATAGGCTTAGAAGCGGCCATTTTTTAAAGACCTCGTAACAGAGCACTAGTTCAACAGATTAGTAATTAATCTATTAGTTAAAAGCGCCGAAGATATAACGGATCTAAATAATACACCGACACCTTGTCCATATATAAATAATTATATATATGGGGTAGCGGAACATTGGGTAAATTTAACAATTAATTTTTTATTAATTTTTTTGTAGATATCCCAAGAGAGAATGCTGACATGAGTAACGATAAAGGAAATACCTCACCTTAAGCTTATGGCATTCTTTAAACGGTCTCTAAGTTGATTTCTAAAGAATAAAACGAAGAGGTTTCTATTGTTTGACCTCCCTAGTAAGGAGTCTTTAATTGAATATTAATATATGAAGAGTGTGTAATATAACGTTCAGGAAAGATGTAGAAAATAAACTGTAAGATTAAATAATATAAATAAATTAATCTTTATGAAAATTATAAATATAAGAGAGTAGTACTTGACAGAACCGTACCTAGATACTAACACAAGTAAGCGAGTAGAGAATACGAAGGTGATTGAGCAAATAATCATTAAGGAACTCGGCAAATTGACACCGTAACTGCGGGAGAAGGTGTGCCATTTCTTCTGATTAATATCAGACTAGAAAGAGGAGACATAAAATGGTGTTGCACGACTGTTTAATTAAAACACAGCACTCTGCGTAAGATGTAAATCAATGTATAGAGTGTGCTATCTGCCCTCTAATGGAAGGTTAACAGATTTACTTAATTTAATAGATTAGGTTTTGAAGGAACCCCCATTCAATGGCGGCCTTAGCTATAAGGGTCCTAAGGTAGCGAAATACCTTGGCATTTAAATGATGTCGCGCATGAATGATCTCACGATGCAACAGCTGTCTCAATGATTAGCTCAGTGAAATTGGAATAGCAGTGAAGATACTGCTTATCTCTAGATAGACGAGAAGACCCCATGCAGCTTTACTGTAACTAGTTATTGGATATGATATAGCAAGTTGTAGTGTATAAGGTAGTTATATAACAAAATTGAAACACCTTTACTAATCTTATCATATTGATAGAAAATGGTGGTATATAATAACAAATATTCTGTATATATATCATTAAAGTCTATAAAAAGTTATCCTAACAAAAAAGAGATAACTTTAAGTTATGCTCGGGAAACAGTGACTAGTGGATGGTTTATGCGGGGCACAGACCCCATAAAGAGTACCTGGGAGTATCCAAAGTTAATTTGTAAATTTGCATAAAGCAGGTAATATATTATAGGTGATTAATTTTCTTATATATATATTACCATTAATTTAGTTTAGTTTTCTATGAATTATAATATAATTTATTCAGTTATTATTCTATTTAAGTTAGAACTATATTTTTTTTTATTTAAGTAAGATTTTATATATGGAAAATAAATGTAAATAAAGATATTAATAGTTTGTAATATCTTTAGTTGTTTTAGTAATGAGCTACTAAAAAGGAAATTATTAAAATGATGTTAATATTTACTTAAAAGTTTAATGGCATAATCTTACTTTACTGTCAGACCTACATGTCTATCAGTTGTGTAAGCAGGGCATACGGATCGCAAGACGCGGAAAGGAAAGGTCTTGTATTATTGAAAAAGCTACGCTGGGGATAACAGGCTAATTGCGCCAGAGAGTACAAATTGAGTGCGCAGTTTGGCACCTCGATGTCGGCTTAGCTCATCCACATGAATGCAGGAATCATGAAGGGTTCGACTGTTCGTCGATTAAAGAGCTACACGAGCTGGGTTAAATACGTCGTGAGACAGTATGGTTTCTATCTTCTAGAGAGAATTAAAGTAAAATAAGGATAGCCCCTTCGTACGAAAGGAGTTGGGTATGGTAACCTATGGTTTACCTGTTGTTTATATGATTAATATTAAGTTAGTTACAATAACTAAACTAGTTATAAAAAAAGGATTCCTTTTTTTTACTAAAGAATAATACTCCACTAAAGTATTTATCTTAATAAGTATAGGCACGGCAGGAAAGCTATGTTAGTTAGAGATAAGTGCTGAATGCATCTAGGCACGAAGCTTACCTTAAGATACTTTTAAATATATGTAATATAATATTACGAATATATTATAGGCTTTAGCTGGAAGGACTTTAATGTTTTTAGGTATAAAGTACTAATTTTATTATTAACTATAAATTTTAAATATCTTTTTACATTTTATTTAACTAATAATGGTTAATCCTATAAATTTTGATAAAAAAAGTTTGTTTGTTTTTGCCCGGTTTGCATAATAGTAATGCACCCGTTTTGTAATCGGAAGATATGAGTGCAATTCTCGTACTGGGCTTAACGCGGATTGATGTAATAGTAACATAATTGGCTCATGCCCAATAAATATTGGTGCAAATCCTTTGTCCGCGCTATAAGGCTATAGCTTAATAGGTAAAGCAAGCTGCTCATGATAGCTCAGATGAATGTTCGACTCATTTTGGCCTTATCATCCGAGTGCTGGAATTGGTAGACAGGATAAACTTAAGCTTTATTGATATTATAATCGTAAACGTTCAAGTCGTTTCTCGGATAATTATTATATAAGGCCTTGTAGTCAAGTGGTTAAGACATAACTCTTTCAATGTTACATTCAAGGGTTCGAACCCCTTTAAGGTCAAAAATATATTATTATTTATTTATTAATAATATATTTATGCTATAGTTATATTATAATTATATAAGGGGGTATAGTTTAATTTGGTAAAACTGCGATTTTGCATATCGTTATTTTAGGATCGAGCCCTAATATCTCCAAGGTTAATTTTAAATTATAGTTGTTAACAAATGTATATATAATGCTATTAAGGTATTTTCATAATATCTTACAAAAATAAAAACATAATTAAGATAAATTAGGTCTATATTAATTGGCAATTTTTAGTAAACATAAAAACAATAATGTAATAGTTTCTTAAACAATATTACATTATTAAAAAAGTTAGCTATTTATAGGCATCATTAGTATGCAACTAAAAAAGCTCAGGTAGCTCAATTGGTAGAGCGAAACACTGAAGATGTTTAGGTTATAAGTTCAATTCTTGTCTTGGGCATAGAGGTTTTTTTTTGTAAAAAAAAAAATAAGTATATTATGTTTTATATTTAACTATTTTCTTTTTAATTATTTAAAAAGATATAATAAAAAAAATATAGTTATATAATAGTAATGTAAAAGATATGTATATTTTTAATTATTTAAAAATATATAATAAAAAATATATAATTACATTTTACAGTAATGTAAAAGATATGTATTATATTAATTAAGACGTGTAGTATATTAAATATTAATGGATATGCTGAAATTGGTAGACAGGTTTCGTTTAGGCCGAGATGAGTATTTCTCTTGTAGGTTCAAGTCCCACTATCCATAATAATATGTTGTGGACTAATCGGTAAGTCATAAATTTTTGGTATTTACATATGGGTGTTCGATCCACTCCAACATAATAAGGAGGTTGTAGTTCAATGGGTAGAACGACTGTTTGTGGAACAGCGTGTTCCCTGTTCGAGTCAGGGTATCCTCCCAATTTATTTTTTAAGTCTCTAAAAACAAAAATACATTAAGAGTAGAGATTTTTACTTAAACTTTATATATGCCTATATTTTTTAGTTATTGTGATGCACCTAAAGCTTGAGGTCTTTATTTCCAAGATAGTGCTAGCCCGCAAATGGAAGCACTAATAGAATTACATGATAATATTATGTTCTATTTAGTAGTTATATTATTTGGTGTTAGTTGAATATTAGTTTCTATTATTAGAAATTATATTAGTACTAAATCTCCTATTAGTAATAAATATCTTAATCATGGTACATTAATTGAATTAATATGAACTATTACTCCTGCTTTAATATTAATTCTTATTGCTTTCCCTAGTTTTAAATTATTATACTTAATGGATGAAGTTACTGATCCTAGTTTATCTGTATTAGTTGAAGGACACCAATGATATTGAAGTTACCAATATCCAGATTTTTTAGATACGGATGAAGAATTTATTGAATTTGATTCTTACTTAGTACCAGAAGCTGATTTAGAAGAAGGAGCTTTAAGAATGTTGGAGGTTGATAATAGAGTTATAATACCTGAATTAACTCATGTTAGATTTATAGTTACAGCTGCTGATGTTATACATTCATTTGCTATACCCGCTTTAGGTATAAAAGTAGATGCTTATCCAGGTAGATTAAATCAAGCTTCTGTGCTTATTAATAGAGAAGGTACTTTCTATGGACAATGTTCAGAAATATGTGGTATTTTACATAGTTCTATGCCTATTGTGGTAGAATCTGTATCTTTAGAAAAATTCCTTAGTTGATTACAAGACATCTAATATCTGATTATATTTATTAACTTTTTCTTTATCTATTAGCCGTAAAATAAGGTCAAAACCATAAAAAAAAAAATCCGATATATTGGTAATAAGTTTATTTATATATGACTTTTATATCTTATATTAAAAAAAATAAATTAAATATATAAAGCTAGGATAGTTCAATTGGTTAGAACTTTAATTTCATGCATTAATAATGAGAATTCGAGTTTCTCTCCTAGTAAGGAATATTGAGAAGGTCTCTATTTAGATTGCAGATCTTAAATACATGGGTTCGATTCCTATATATTCTTATATGATGTTTACTAATATATCTTTTTATATAATCTCCACAGTCGTCCACATGTGGCGTGATAAACCATAGTATATGGTAAAAATACATTATTTATGTTGGCTTTAACTTTTACAATTGGAATAATAAATCTTTTATACTTTATTATTTAGTATAGGTTATTTATTTTAATTTTTTTTACAAATAAGGAGATTTAAAATAAAAATATTATAATAAGTTTGATTAAACAATTAATATCTTTATTTACATTTATTTCCCATTTATTAAATTTACATTTATTTATATATATAATGAATTTATCAATAATATTATTTTTAATAGGTATTATAGGTTTTGTTTTGAATAGAAAAAACATTATTTTAATGCTAATTTCAATAGAAATAATGTTATTAGCGGTGACTTTATTAATATTGATAAGTTCACTTAACTTTGATGATATTGTAGGTCAAACATATGCTATATATATTATTTCCATCGCAGGAGCAGAATCAGCAATAGGATTAGGTATATTAGTTGCTTTTTACAGATTAAGAGGAAGCATAGCAATAGAATATAAATAATGTATTTAGCTATAATAATATTACCCTTATTAGGGTCAATAGCATCAGGTTTTTTTGGTAGAAAGATAGGAATAACAGGAGCCCAAATAATAACAAGTAGTTGTGTTATAACAACTACTTTACTAGCTATAGTAGCGTTTTTTGAAGTAGGTTTAAACAATATACCTGTTACAATAGAATTGTTCAGATGAATAGATTCTGAATCCCTTAATGTATTATGAGGATTCCGTTTTGATTCTTTAACAGTTTCAATGTTAATACCGGTATTGATAGTATCATCCTTAGTTCATATATACTCAATAGGATATATGAGTCATGATCCACACATTCAAAGATTTTTTAGTTACTTAAGTTTATTCACTTTTATGATGATCATATTAGTAACAGGAAATAATTTATTATTAATGTTTGTAGGTTGAGAAGGAGTAGGTGTATGTTCTTATCTTTTAGTTTGTTTCTGATTTACGAGAATAGCAGCAAATCAAAGTTCTTTATCTGCCTTTTTAACTAATAGAGTAGGAGATGCATTCTTAACAGTAGGAATGTTTGCAGTACTTTGAGCATTTGGTAACATAGATTATGCGACAATATTTTCATTGGCTCCATACATTAACGAAAATGTAATAACTATGATAGGAATTTGTTTAGTAATAGGAGCTATGGCTAAAAGTTCTCAAGTAGGTTTACATGTATGATTACCATTAGCTATGGAAGGTCCTACACCTGTATCTGCATTAATACACGCAGCTACTATGGTTACTGCTGGAGTGTATTTATTAATGCGTAGTTCACCTTTAATAGAATATAGTTCAACTGTGTTAATAACTTGTTTATGATTAGGGGCTATAACTACAGTTTTCAGTTCATTAATAGGTTTATTCCAACAAGATATTAAGAAAGTTATAGCTTACTCAACTATGAGTCAATTAGGTATGATGGTAATAGCTATAGGTTTATCATCATATAATGTAGCTTTATTCCATCTAGTTAATCATGCTTTTTATAAAGCATTATTATTCTTAGGAGCCGGAGCTGTAATACATGCTGTAGGAGATAATCAAGATTTTAGAAAATATGGTGGATTGAAACCTTTCTTACCTTTAACTTATTCAGTTATGTTAATAGCTTCTCTTAGTTTAGTTGCTTTTCCTTTCATGACTGGTTTTTATTCAAAAGATTTTATATTAGAATCTGCATACGGACAATTTTATTTTTCTAGTATAGTTGTATATTTTGTAGCTACTATAGGAGCTATGTTCACTACATTATATTCTGTAAAAGTATTATATTTAACGTTCTTAACTAACCCTAATGGTCCTATTATTAATTACAAACATGCTCATGAAGGGGATATATTTATGAGTTTACCTTTAATAATATTGGCTGTTTTCTCTATATTTTTTGGTTATATTACGAAAGATTTATTTATAGGATTAGGTTCAGGGTTCTTTGCAGATAATTCTTTATTTATACATCCCTCACATGAAATAATGTTAGATACCGAATTTGCTGTACCCGTTTTATTTAAATTATTACCTTTAATATTTACAATATCTTTAAGTATATTAGCTATATTATATTCAGAAATATTCTCAAATGTATTAATTAGCTTTAAATTTTCAAGAATAGGTTATAATATATTTAGCTTTTTTAACCAACGTTTCTTTATAGAAATGTTTTATAATAAGTATATAGCTAATTTAGCTTTAAATTTAGGAGGTCAAACAACGAAAGTTATAGATAAAGGATCAGTTGAACTTTTAGGGCCTTATGGATTAGAACAAGGTTTAGTGAATTTGAGTAAATCTATATCTAGATTAGATACAGGAGTAATTACGTCATATGCTTTATACATACTAATAGGATTAATATTCTATATTTTAGTACCACAATTACAATTAATTCAATATATGTACTTAGTACCATTATTATTATTATTATCTAGTCTATGTTTATTAAATAAAAAGCTTGTTAGCATTTCATCTTATGATTGTTTAGAGTGAGTTTTAAATACTCCACCTAAACCCCATAAATATACAAATATCCCTTTACAAAGTAAGATCCCTATAACTAAATTTTTAGGCTGACTTAACGCTAATATAGCTAGAATATTAATTATTTTCACAATAGGAATAACTAGTAGACATATGATTAATAATTATTTTGGTATTAATGTGTTTATAGATTATCTTAATAAATTATCTATTTTTTATTATTTATCACTTAGTTGTATAACAGTATATATTAGTTCATATGATTTAAGTTTAGTCAACTTTGTTGATTTTAATTATAATAATATTTTTAATAAACTATTACAGATTATAAAAGATATAATATTATTTATTATAAGAAATATAGATATTATAAAAGAATCTATATTTGTCAACATAAAATCTGAAATGGCTATCATGAATTGAGAAGGAATTTCAAAAAAATCATATGAATATAACCCTTCTAAACCAAGAGTTTATTTTACAGAAAGAAACTCTGAAACTGAAGGATCTACTCAAAAAGATAATACTTCTTCAAGTGCTATTGTTTCAGAAAATTTGACTAGAAAGAGGGATCGTTCTCTATCCCCTTTTGAACGTAGAGTTCGTGATAGACTTCTAGAATATCTTGAAAGAAATGAATCTTCTCAGCAAAGTAATAGTTCTTGATATAGAGATTCTTCAAATTCTGTAGTCTATTTGAATTCTTCTAGACCTGGTTCAACAGATATAATTACTTACAATTCTTCTAGTACTTCTTCAAATTCTATAGTGGTTCATAATAGATCTTTAGCTCCTTTAAGTTCATCTAATAGTGCTCTTATAAGTACTGAATTACATGAACTTGACAGAATAAGAGATAATGCTATGAGAGTTTTTAACTCTCAAGGCCGTATGTATAATACTTCTTATATACCAACTAATTTTTCATCAGAAGCACTTAATGAATTTAGATCTTTATGTAATATTACTTGTTCTATGTCTACGCATAAAGAAAATTTAATAAAGATGGAAGCTTTACAGGAAATACATTTACGTTCTATTCCTGTAGAAAATACAGAACCTTATGTATTTAAAGCAAGAAGTTCTAAATACCCTGTTTTAACTATACCTAGTGTAGATGAACAAGGTTGTAAATATGACCCTTTCGCATCAATTTATACGAAAACCTTTCCACTTAATTCACCTTATTTATTTCCTCCTTCAGATAAAAGGAAATCTGAAATATATACTTTTTTAGATGAATTTATATCTGAATATAGTATAGCTAACCCTAAGGTTAAATTTAATACTATGTTTGATGTACTGAAAAGAATAAAAAGTCTTTATGGAGAAAATGCCCATAAAGCTTTAGTTTGTGAGCTAAAAAAAATCGTATCTTACGATTTTAATGCTTGTTCTGAATATTTCAAAGTTTTTGATAATGGACTTCCTTTTAATGATATACCTTGAGTAGAAATAGATTTAAAAGAAAGAACCCATTATTTATGAACAGCTTTAAAAAAATAAAAAGTCTATATTGCTTAATTGGTAGAGTGAAATTATTAACATGTTTATATAAGTTGAAATCTTGTTTTGAGTGTTTTTTCTGCAGCGTATGCATTTTAATATTATAGCTTTTATATAAAAATCCATAAAAAAAAAAAATGAATAAATTTGAAAATATAACAAGCCCATTAGATCAATTTGAAGTAAGAGATCTATTAACTTTAGATGCACCCATATTAGGTAATCTACATATATCTTTAACTAACATAGGATTATATTTAATCATAGCTAGTTTTATAGCTTTTTCTTTAAGTGTATTAGCAAATAATTATAACAGACTTGTATCAAATAACTGATCTATAAGTCAAGAAACATTATATGATACTATACATAGTATAGTGGTGAACCAAATTAACAACAAGAATGGTCAAGTATATTTCCCTTTAATATACGTATTATTTATATTTATATTAATAAATAATTTAATTGGTATGGTACCATATAGTTTTGCTGCTACAGCTCACTTTATATTAACATTCTCGTTAAGTTTCACAATAGTATTAGGAGCTACAATATTAGGATTCCAAAAACATGGATTAAAATTCTTTTCTTTATTTGTTCCGGCTGGTTGTCCTTTAGGTTTATTACCTTTATTAGTTTTAATTGAATTTATTTCTTATTTAGCTAGAAATGTATCTTTAGGTCTTAGATTAGCAGCTAATATATTATCTGGACATATGTTACTTAATATATTAAGTGGATTTACTTATAATATAATGACATCAGGTATAATATTCTTCTTTTTAGGATTATTACCATTAGCTTTCATTATAGCTTTCTCAGGTTTAGAATTTGGTATAGCTTTTATACAAGCTCAAGTGTTTGTAGTTTTATCTTGTTCTTATATTAAAGATGCTTTAGAATTACATTAAATAATATATATATATATGTATACATACTAATGAATAATATCTACTTTTATATTATTTAATTAAATATTTAATCTTATGTTATAAAATATAACTTTAGGATTAATTATATTAAAAAATTTTGTATAAATAGTTTTAGTTAGTAATATAAATTATAATATAATAGGAAAGTCCAATGCTTTATAGACACGTGTAAGGTAAAAGTCTAGGTATTTTACAGAAAATATTAATAAAAATTCTATAATTTTTATATGCTAACTATCAAGCCTGTGTTTAGCCTTTTTAAGATTAATCTTATATAAACAGGAACTGGCTTAATTATATTCTAATTAAAAATTATACATAAAATTTAAAACTTTCCTAATAGATTTACAAATTAATTATAATTTGTTTAAACATTATTTTGTAGTATACTAACTATAGATATATATATCTATTTTAGTAAGTATACAAACATAGCTAATACCTTAAATATATTTAAGTGATTTTATTAAAAGTTTAAATATAAAAGAGCTATACCTTTACGTTTTGTAATGTTACATTATAATACTCTTATTTCTATAATACAGGTAATAATTATAGTTGTACCTACTTTATTAAGTGTTGCATTTGTTACAGTAGCTGAAAGAAAAACAATGGCTAGTATGCAAAGAAGATTAGGTCCTAATACAGTAGGTTGATATGGTCTTCTTCAAGCGTTTGCTGATGCTCTTAAACTTTTAATAAAAGAATATGTGTCTCCTACACAATCTAATTTAGCTTTATTTTTCCTTGGTCCTATTATAACCTTAATATTTTCTTTATTAGGGTTCGGTGTAATACCATTTGGTCCAGGTTTATCTATATTAGATTATAATTTAGGTATACTATATATGTTAGCTGTTTCTTCCTTAGCTACGTATGGTATATTATTAGCAGGTTGATCTGCTAATTCTAAATATGCTTTTTTAGGTTCACTTAGAAGTACAGCTCAATTAATTAGTTATGAATTAATTTTAAGTTCTGTTATATTATTAGTTGTACTATTATGTGGTAGTTTAAGTTTATCTGTTATAATAGAAGCACAAAAATCTGTTTGATTTATAGTGCCTTTATTCCCTATATTTATAATATTCTTTATAGGGGCTGTAGCAGAAACTAATAGAGCTCCTTTTGATTTAGCAGAAGCTGAGTCGGAATTAGTTAGTGGATTTATGACAGAACATTCTGCTTCTATTTTTGTATTCTTTTTCTTAGCTGAATACGCTAGTATTGTACTTATTTGTATATTAACTAGTATATTATTTTTAGGTGGATATGATTTCAGATTTGCATTATTTATTACTCATTATTTATCTTATATAATAGATATTATATTTTTAATAAAAGGTATAATTATAAGTTTATTTAATCAGGATATGCAAATTTCAACTATTATAGATGACTATATGCTATTCAGACCTTATTCAGAAGCTAACTATAATTTACCTAGTTATATAGAAGGATTATTTTGTGCATTATCTTTAGGAGTTAAAACAGCATCTATGGTATTTACATTTATATGAGTTAGAGCATCTTTACCTAGAATACGTTTTGACCAATTAATGTCATTATGTTGAACCGAGCTATTACCTATAGTTGTAGGATTCATAATTTCAGTACCATGTATATTACTAAGTTTCGGAATTATATCCGTAAATGTAAATTTACTATAAAAAATATGATGTTTACTAATATATCTCTTTATATAATCTCTACTGCCGTCAACATGAGACGTGATAAAACCATAGTATATAGTAAGAATAACTATTATTACTTTCTATTTTATTTTTGTTAGCTTATTCAAGCTATTATATGAATTTATATATACAGTATAAATAAAGTAAGGTCCATAACTTTGTAACTCTAATTATTAAAAAAATTAATTTAAAAATGTTAGTAAATGTATATATATATATAATAGTAATGTAATAGATAAGCAATATAAATTATTATTATATATATATTTCTTGCTAGTTTAATGGCAAAACAAGACTCTTCTAAAGTCTAAGATTTGAGTTCAAATCTCAAGCAAGATAGTATAAACTTATGAGTTTGATGATGGCTCTGATTGAACGCTGTCCAAATGCTTGACACATGCTAATCGAACAATAATGTTATAATTTATAACATTAAAGTGGTGTACAGGTGAGTATGATAATAACTACCTAAGAATAAGGGATTTAAATCCCTTATAAAATACTATAATATTAATTATTTATAAAAGTATATATAAAGTGAAATATAGATAAATATGTATCTTCGTTCTTAGTTGATTAATTATCTCGAAAAGGCAATAGTTATAGTAAGGGATAACTAGCTTAATTTCGTAGTCGAGACTGAGAGGTCGATCGATCACATTGGGTCTGAAAAAACCCCAATATGTTTAGTACAGCAGTGAGGAATCTTGGTCAATGGCCTAACGGCTGAACCAGCAACTTGGGGGAATGTAGTTACATAAAGATGTCATGTTGTGTGTAATTATTCGACCACGTCGTATAAAGTTCTAGATAGAAAGCTGATAATGACAATTTTCTATCTATATGTCTTGACTAAATCTTGTGCCAGCAGTCGCGGCAAGACAAGAGAGACTAGTGTTATTCATCTTTATTAGGTTTAAAGGGTACCTAGACTGTATATTTATCCTTCTAAAAGGTTACAAATATACTAGAGTTTTATGAGAGGAGACTGGTATTATTAATGTAGAGATGAAATGTTTTGATATTAAATGACGGTTAACGGCGAAGGCATTCTTTTATGTAAAAACTGACGTTGAGGGACGAAGGCTTTGGTCACGAAGAGGATTAGATACCCCCGTAGTCCTTGCAGACAATTATGAGTGTTATAGATTTATAAATATATCTATAAATGAAAGTGTAAGCACTCCACCTCAAGAGTAATGTGGCAACGCAGAAACTGAAATCATTAGACCGTTTCTGAAACCAGTAGTGAAGTATGTTATTTAATTCGATGATCCTCGAACAACCTTACCACAATTTGTATAGATACACTTAAGATATCTAATCTTATACTATCTACAAGCGTTGCACGGCTGTCTTCAGTTAATGTTGTGAAATATGGTTAGATCCATTTAAATTAACGTAAGCCCTTGTTTTATTTGTTTTACAATAAAACAGTTCACCTTTTAGATTGGAAAATAGGATAACAGGGACTAAGACAAGTCATCATGGCCTGAATATTGTGGGCTATAGACGTGCCACATATGCCTTTACAAAGGGATGCAATAATGTAAATTGGAGCTAATCCGTAAAATAGGAAAAAAAATGGATTGTAGTCTGAAATTCGACTACATGAAAAAGGAATTACTAGTAATCGTGAGTAATCACATCACGGTGAATATTATCTCAGCTAGGTACTAACCACTCGTCAGGCGCTGAAAGAAGTGTGTGCAATAAGTTTGGTTGTTATTAAATTTACTTAGATAAATAGATCTATTCATTTAATCAATAATCTTCGTATGCGTGACTTTGATTAGTGTTAAGTCGAAATACGGTTCGTGTAGTGGAAATTGCACGGGATTAATTAACCTTAACGAATTAAAAAAAAAGTGTTAACTTATTAGGTTGTATTATCGTGGTTTAATTTTTTATATGTTAAGGAAGGTTCCGTTTGTTGGTATGACGGGTTGAGCTGTAAACTCAATAGCCATAGGCTGTCGAAGGTTCGATTCCTTTCCTTCCTAAATAAGCCTCTATAGCTTAATGGTAAAGCGAAATACTGTTAATATTTTGATAGATGTTCGATTCATTTTAGAGGCTATCGTACATAAAAAAAAAGCATGTTAATTAAATGGTATAATATTATGCTACGGACATAAATTTACAAGTTCGATTCTTGTACATGTTTAAAAATAAGATGTAATGTTATTATATATTTTACTTGTAAAAAAAAACAAGCTTAATAACAGTAAATAAAAGGGTTAAATTTATATTTATATGTTTTTATATATCATAAACGAAAATTTCACTAGTGGATACAAAGATGTGTTTTTAGATATTATATCTATATTAGCTATTTTATGTGGTGTTTTTATTATAATAAGTAAAAATCCTATTGTATCTATTTTATTTTTAATAGGTCTGTTTTTAAGCATATCTAGTTATTTAATATTTTTAGGTATGAATTTTATAGGGTTATCATATCTTTTAGTTTATATAGGTGCCGTTTCAATCCTTTTTCTTTTTATTTTAATGTTAATTAACATTAGAATATCTGAATTATTAAGTGAAACTAGTAATAGTATACCTTTAGCCATTTTAATTGGTATTTCTTTTAATTATTTAATTTATAATATATTACCTTATAGTTTAACAGCTTTTAATATTAGTTTTAGTCTAAATAATATATTTAATTTAACTTATTATAATAATTATTATAATAATTTGGATAAATTGTTTAATAATTTTAGTGATCAAGCATTATATGTGACATCTAAATTATGAGATGGTAGCTTAGCAGAAACTACACATATTACAAGTATAGGTAATATAATATATACTAGTCATTCTATTTGATTAATATTAACATCTATGATATTACTATTAGCTATGGTAGGAGCTATAGTAATAACAATAAAACAAAAAGAAGATTAAAAGGGATTAACTCAATTGGTAGAGTAACCGTTTTACATACGGTCTGTTAAGTGTTCGAATCACTTATTCCTTAAATTTGTTTATAAACAAAATATAGAATTAAGAGACCTTTGCTTAATAGGTAAAGCATATGACTTTTAATCATCTTTATATGAGTTCAAATCTCATAGGTCTTGTGAAAATTAAACGGCTATAGGTTAATGGTAGACCGTTCGTCTTCCAAACGATGTGTACCGATTCGAATTCGGTTGGCCGTAAAGAGTTAGTAACTTAATTGGTAAAGAACTTTCTTGTCGAGAAAGGTGATATCGGATCGAAGCCGGTCTAGCTCGATTAAAGGAAAAGTTGCTATGGGTAGGGTAAGATATTTGCTAAATATTGTGTATTAACACTTGGATGTTCGAATCATCTCTTTTCCGAATAAAAAGAGTATAATTTAATGGTAAAATGTGAAGCTTCAAACTTTAGTTTTTCAGTTCAAGTCTGAATGCTCTTGATATAACCTAAGATTCCTTAACTTAATAGGTAAAGTGTACTTTTGATAAGAGTATGTTCAGTGTTCGATTCGCTGAGGAATCACGGTTTAAAGAGAATTGGCTGAGTGGTTTAAAGCGGTAAACTTGAAATTTATTTGGTTTAATAGATCACATCCGTTCGAATCGGATATTCTCTGAAGCCGCCGTCCTAACCAGAGGTTATTAAATGTTTAATTAATTTTTACTCTTTTTTATCATTTTAATTTAAGATTATAAAGATATATAAGTAGTTTACTCTTGTAATTTTTATACATAATTTGAATTATGGGTTATAAAATTAAATTATATATTTGAAGTTTTGAGGTTATTATTCTAAGATGAGAATTTGTTATTATCATTTTGGAAGAATCAATCAATGCTTTATGTTTAGTAAATAGATCATGTGAACCAATGAACATAAAGTGAGATAATTAACTTTTAACAAAAAGAATAGCAAGCTTAATACTTTTGCTTACTAAAAAAAAACGGGTCAGAGCCGGGTTGGTTAGGCGCCTCATTTGGGTTGAGGATTAGTTATGTTCGAATCATAATGACCCGATTTATTAAACAGGCTTATATTTAATATAAGTTAAAAAAATTTTATTTATAAAAAAAAATTTATAATTATATAAATAATAAAAAATGAGAATATTTAAAAGTCATCCTATCTTGAAAATGGTTAATTCCTATGTGATAGATTCACCACAACCATCTAACATAAGTTATTTATGAAATTTTGGTTCTTTATTAGCTACTTGTCTAATAATTCAAATAGTTACAGGGGTAACTTTAGCAATGCATTATAACCCTAGTATATTAGAAGCTTTTAATAGTGTTGAACATATAATGCGTGATGTAAATAATGGTTGATTAATACGTTATTTACATAGTAATACAGCTTCAGCTTTCTTCTTTTTAGTTTACCTACATATGGGTAGAGGTATATATTATGGATCTTACAGAGCACCTAGAACATTAGTTTGAGTAATAGGTACTGTAATATTCTTAGTAATGATTATTACAGCATTCTTGGGATATGTTTTACCATATGGGCAAATGTCTTTATGAGGTGCAACAGTTATAACTAACCTTATGAGTGCTATACCTTGAATAGGACAAGATATAGTTGAATTTATATGAGGAGGATTTAGTGTTAATAATGCTACTTTAAATAGATTCTTCTCATTACATTTCGTATTACCATTCGTATTAGCAGCTTTAGCTTTAATGCATTTAATAGCATTACATGATACAGCAGGGTCAAGTAACCCTTTAGGTGTTTCAGGTAATTACGATAGAATACCTATGGCCCCTTATTTCTTATTTAAGGATTTAATTACTATATTCTTATTTATGTTAGTATTATCAGTATTTGTATTCTTTATGCCTAATGCATTAGGAGATAGTGAAAACTATGTTATGGCTAATCCTATGCAAACTCCACCTGCTATAGTGCCTGAATGATATCTTTTACCTTTTTATGCTATATTGAGATCTATACCTAATAAATTATTAGGTGTTATAGCTATGATTGCTGCAATATTAGCATTACTAATATTACCTTTTGTAGATTTAAGTAAGTACAGAGGTATGGCATTTAGACCTTTCAGTAAAACAGCCTACTGAATATTTATAGCTAATTTCTTAATATTAATGCAATTAGGTGCTAAACATGTAGAATCTCCATTTATAGAATTCGGTCAAATATCTACAGTTCTTTATTTTTCATATTTTGTAATAATAATACCTTTTGTTACTTTATTAGAAAATACTTTAATAGATTTATCTCTGAAAAACAAAAATATATAAAAAAAAACAATATTTATTAAGGGATAATAATGTCCTCCAATGTTTAACTTAAACAATTGGTAATTAAATAAGGAAAATTTCAAGAATAAAATATCAAATTTAAATATTTTAATTTGAAGCGAATCTTACATATTAAGTACGTTCAACGACTAAATTATGAGAATAATTTATAATATCTTTTATCAACTATATCTACTTATATGATTATACTTATATTTTAATTTAATTAAAATGTTAAATTTATTGAAAAAGAAACAAACAACTATTCATAAGTATTTAAATAAGAATATTAATTTAAATATGAATAATAAACCTATAGAATTTTCACCTTCATGAAAAGAGTGAAAAAATAGTATATATAGCTATAATAAAGAATATATAAAATCATTAGTTTACAAAGATAAACTAGTTAATTATTTATTTAAAAGTTATTTTAATTTAACTAGAAAAAAATTAAATGTTAAACGTTTTCGTTTTAATCGTAAACGTTTTTCAGCTAATAGATTATTTTTAAGTGAAGCCGAAATAAAACATACTAATAATAATGTAAATATCACTTTATTTTTATTTAATAAAAATAAAAACTTTACTAAATCTAGCTTGAAAAGATCACAAGTAAGATATAATAAATTACGTAAATATACATTTAATGCATTAAATAATAAATATAAAAAAATTTTTGTATTTAATGTAAAAAAATTTACAAATAAACTTTATTGATTAATGACAATAATATTTAAAGTAATGAAATATAAAGTTATATTAAGAATAACTACCTTATTAAACTTATCTAAATATGATAAATTATCAATATTACAATATAAAAAGCTATTAGAAGTGATAAAAAAAAATGCTATACTAGAAAAAAAAGAATTTTTTTGAACAAGCTTTTTTAAAGACTATTTAAAGAAAAAAAACCGTTTTAAAACAAAAATTCTAAAAAGAAAATTTTTAGCTAAAAATTTAAAAATAAAAGTAAATAATCTAATTAATTCGGATATAGGTATTAATAATAATAATATTAATAATACTTTACTTTATAACCAAAATCAATATGTAACTCGTCGTATTAAAAGAAAAGTAAAAAAAAATTTAATAAAACTATTAAATATATACAAAAATTTATATTATTATCAAACATTATTATTTAATAAAAATAGATTTACAAACTGATTTTTAAATTTTAGAGGTTTTGGTATTATAAATATAATAAGCAAAATTTATAATAAGAAAGTAGAATTTAATATTGTAAATTTGAAATCTATGCATTTAAATAGTGATATATATTCAAAAGCTATAGCTCTTAAATTAAGAAATAGAAATAATAAATTATTAAGAATATTAAAAAAAGCTTTATTAAGAATAAAATTACCAAGATTATTTGATTTATATAGTAATGATAATATTAATAAAAATATTACTAGAAAAAAAGATTTATTAAATAATATAAAATACAAATTAATAAGTGGAGTAAGATTTGAAGCATCAGGAAGACTTACAAGACGTTTGATTGCTTCAAGAGCTATATTTAAATTTAGATATGTAGGTAGTCTAAAAAATATATATTCTTCTTATGTAGGTTTATCATCTGTAATGTTAAGAGGTTATCTTAAATCTAATATAGAATATACATTAATAAACTCTAAAACACGTAATGGAGCTTTTGGATTAAAAGGTTGATCTGGTAGCTATTAAATTAATTTATAGCATTTAAAGTATAGTTTATAAAATAAATAGTCTGAACCTTTTTTATGAAAAGGAATAAAGAATTATTCTTTATTATAACAAATTTTGAATATAATAATAAATTATTAAAAAAAAAATATGGTTATATTTACAATAAAAATTAACTTATAGTTTTATAATTGTGTTATAAAAAACATTAAAACAACAATTATTATTCTCCCTTTTTTTTAGGGAGAGTAATAATAGGTAATATAAGATATGCTTAATATACCTAATACGATATTGAAACAAGAAAAAGCACAAATATCTCTTTGAACTGAAAGATGATTTTGATCTTCAAATGCTAAAGATATAGGTGTACTTTATTTAATTTTTGCTCTATTTTCAGGATTAGTTGGAACAGCTTTTTCTGTATTAATAAGATTAGAGTTATCAGGTCCAGGTGTTCAGTATATTAGCGATAATCAATTATATAACGCTATTATAACAGCACACGCCATATTTATGATTTTCTTTATGGTAATGCCTGCTTTAATAGGAGGTTTTGGTAACTTCTTATTACCCTTAATAGTAGGAGGACCTGATATGGCTTTCCCTAGATTGAATAACATAAGTTTCTGATTATTAATACCAAGTATATTATTATTTTTATTTGCAAGTGGAATAGAAAATGGGGCAGGTACAGGTTGAACATTATATCCGCCTTTATCTGGAATACAAAGTCATAGTGGACCAAGTGTTGATTTAGCTATTTTTGGTTTACACTTATCAGGGGTAAGTAGTTTACTAGGAGCAATAAATTTCATAACAACAATATTAAATATGAGAAGTCCGGGTATAAGATTACATAAATTAGCTTTATTCGGTTGAGCAGTAGTAATTACTGCTGTATTATTACTATTATCATTACCAGTATTAGCTGGTGGAATTACAATGGTATTAACAGATCGTAATTTTAATACATCATTCTTTGAACCAGCAGGAGGAGGTGATCCTATTTTATACCAACACTTATTCTGATTCTTTGGTCATCCAGAAGTGTATATTTTAGTTATACCAGGTTTCGGTATAATAAGTACTGTAATTTCAGCTAATTCTAATAAAAGCGTGTTTGGTTACTTAGGTATGGTTTATGCTATGTGTTCTATAGGTATCTTAGGATTTGTAGTTTGAAGTCATCACATGTACACAGTAGGATTAGACGTGGATACAAGAGCTTATTTTACAGCTGCCACATTAATAATTGCTGTTCCTACAGGTATTAAAATATTCTCATGATTAGCTACTTGTTATGGAGGATCTATACATTTAACACCTTCTATGTTATTTGCTTTAGGTTTCGTATTTATGTTCACTATAGGAGGATTAAGTGGAGTTGTTATAGCTAATGCTTCACTTGATGTTGCTTTCCATGATACTTATTATATTGTAGCTCATTTCCATTATGTGTTAAGTATGGGTGCAGTATTCGCATTATTTAGTGGATGATATTTCTGAATACCAAAAATCTTAGGATTAAATTACAATATATTCTTATCAAAAATACATTTCTGATTATTATTTATTGGAGTTAATGTTACATTCTTCCCTCAACATTTCTTAGGTTTACAAGGTATGCCAAGAAGAATAAGTGATTATCCTGATGCTTTTGCTGGTTGAAATTTAGTAAGTAGTTTTGGATCTATAATTT
>Ga0115843_1004_pt1 | contig 27002 bp, 30 predicted proteins | sample InSIn4SAF170_2_FD_83857 | JGI IMG/M metagenome (GOLD analysis project Ga0115843, IMG submission 83857) | reverse complement strand
GCAAGTGCTGGTATGTCTGCTTCTCTAGACGTTTGTTTGGTCTCACATGCGCTGCAGCTCGATGGGGAAGTGGTTGCGCTTGATGAGATGACCGCAACGTCTTGGCTGTGGCTAGAGCTCTCGCCACAGCGCGTATGCCAGGATCGCTATACAGATTCAATGAATCATTGCAGATATTCCTGAGTTGAAACCGAACCCTCACAGTGAAGTTCCTAAAATGCGGCCGTAAAAATGGGTCCAAGCGCTTGTTTGGCTGCGTTTTCGGTGCGATGCGACTTCTCCAGCCCTTTCCCAACAAACCATGTGGGGTGATCCGAATAGGCAACCGATGCGCCTGCGATGCGATGGAGTGGAGGTACCGTCAAAGCAAAGACCACGCGCAACACCATGAACAACAACACGCAGCATACTGTTGCTCCTGCTTTTAATGATCGGGTGTAGGGTTCATATTCCAGATGCGGTTTTCACGCTGCCTGCGATCTAGCGGATAGCTGCAGTGGTAAAGACCCTGAAATCAGGGGTATTAGGCAACATGTAGCGCTTGGAAGGGCGTTTCTTCGGAGTAGATTAGATGCTGCATCTTGCATGATGGGTACCTAGATGTCGCAAGGCAAAGTGAATAGTGTAATTCAACCTTGACGAACCTCCTCAGATGATCCATTGAATGGAGCCGCACGCCTACTTCAAGGTTATCAGAGAAAACCATAGCTCTTTTGCACGCTGAAGCGCCTATTGGGAAATGATGATGATCGTTTCTCTATGCTCAGGGCGTTGGCAATGTTCCGGATTTCGCTCGTATGACCTCACGTGAGGCAGAGCATCGGCACCCTTTTATAGCGATTGCCATTGGCAGTTTGAAGTAATCCATCATCAAAGCACAACCAGTTACGGTCGATCGATGGTTATTACTGTACAAATAAGGCTAGGTGTGGTGCTTATGAAGCATGGAGGGATCTCATGCGCCTTGGCTCTAAAAAAATGGAATGGAATGGCCGGAAGAGCTTTATGGACAAGGTGAAGTTCTTGTATTGGTGGTCATGGCGAGAGGAAGCTTCCAAGATGGAGATGCATTATGGACGATATGCTGGCGATTACTCTTCGGCTCCGCGGGAGAAGCGGGTTGTGGTTTGACTATGACTACGCTCCTATTGGCTGCCAGAGCTGTTGCGGGAGCGGTTGCACAACGCAGCAAGTCGACCACATGCTGGTCAAGCTGCGCGAGCATCGATGGAGAGAATCGGCGGAAGGAGGAGGAGAGCTGGCAGGTGAAGGCTCGCGAGCTTCATGAAGAAGTCGTTTGTTAAGATGGTCGAGACGAGGTCCAATTGCGAGGAAGGGATTGCGGTTAGGCGAAACTCGCGACGCTCGAGCGTCATTTCTCAAGGTTCCGGGCGCTCACGTGACGCGCCGGCCTCTGCTCAGGCTCGTACGACTGGCAGGAACTTCACCACCTCTCAAAACCTCCTCGTCCAAAGCAGTTTCCCATCCATCAACCCCCAGCACCAGGGCAGAGCTTCTCATCGCGCTCCCATCCACCACTTCCCTCGATCTCTCCACTCTTTCTCCTCAACATGTCGAGCAGCGTTCTTAGGCTCGTCGTGCGCGCCCGCCCTGCCACCTTCGCTCCCCGACGAACCGTCCTCTTCCGTCGCACCGTCGCCCCGGCCGTCTCGACTCACAGCTTCAGCACCTCCGTCCGACGGGCCTCTGCCGATGCACACGCCGAGGAGTCATTCGAGGAGTTCACTTCCAGGTACGAGCTCCCCTTTAGGCGGATGACGGGATCTCAATGGCTGCGGATTGGAGGTTTCCCCTGCCCATGACGCTGCGAGAAACTTTGGTGCTTGGCACACCGCGATGTGGCCGGCGAGGATGGGCCAGCCTCGCTCAGAGCACCCAATTGCTAACATGGCATCTCATTGTAGATATGAGAAGGAATTCGAGAGCGTTTCCGACGTCTTCGAGCTTCAGGTACGTCCCTTGCTCATCCTCCAAAAGCTATTGCCGAGGGGCCGTGCATCGCCATTTGACACACCACCAAACTGACCTCAAATTAAAAGCGCAACCTGAACAACGTCTTCGCCTACGATCTCGTCCCCAGCCCATCCGTCATCGTCGCTGCCTTGAAGGCCGCCAGGAGGGTCAATGACTACCCAACCGCCGTTCGCGTTTTCGAAGGTTCGTCTCAGCCTATCACACCCGGCTTAGATAACAGATCAGACCACCATTTCTCATGGCTGACCTGGAGCTCGATCCCAATCAACCCTCACTTGTACTGACTGTGCAATTGAATTATAGGCATCAAGTCCAAGGTCGAGAACAAGGGCCAGTACGACGAGTACGTCAAGGAGCTCGAGTCGATAAGGGAGGAGCTCGGCATCGAGCTCAAGGAGAACCTCTTCCCCGAGTAAACGAACCAAACCCGTCGCATCCATAAATAATCCTTTTGGGGAGGAGGCCTTGTAAAGTTTCAAAAAGTCCATGTGCACGTTAGAATAGGGCTACTGCTGCTTTGTATCATCATGCAACAACCGCGACATCGGGCGACCAGTAGCTTCGCACATTGTACAGGGATCGATTTCCACTACCATCAACTCTCGATTTCATTTTCTATCCTGTTTTTGGCGCCGTGTGAGAGTTAGAGATCAAGAAGCATGTTTAGAATAAGCCTCCTCGCGCCCATCGTAAATATCGTGAAGCCATAACCAGCAAGGCAATCCTCCTTCGTCACTTGATTGCGATTTAGAATTCTTGTGGTTCTGCGATACATTCGTCTCCCACAGGAAAACCTCGAATGCATTAAGCTGTTTGTGCGAGTTTGAACATGTTTCATATATCTCGTAATCACTATCTGTCTGTGGCTGTCTCTTCGCCGGGAAGACGCCATTCGCCCACTGCGTATGCGAGACAACCCAATCATCCTCCCAGTCGCGCCCAACGCCAAATGTCTATCATAGATACATGCGGAAATGACCCTCATACTGTACAGTCTATATGGTGCCCTTTGTTCAATACCACCCTTAATCCATGTGGGCATATTTGAACCAATTGGGTCTGCAATCTTCCCTATTCAACCATTGCTCTCCATCTGTGAAGCGACCCGTCACGCAGCCTTGGCATTTTGGCGAGTTGGGACAGTTGAAGAAGGGAATGTGCTGATAGCCGATATCTCGGAACCTATTTGATGCACGTTAGCGTGTGTCAAACCCTCCGGTCATGCTGAACCCTACCAATGGATCTTGCTTTTGTCCTCGAAGAGACCCAGAGCAATGGAGTGAACAGGTGCATCGCCCCATCTCTCGTAAAAGAAGCCGCCCGCCCGATCGAGATGGTTGAAGTAATCCTCGTAAGCCCTGCTCCTCCAAAATTCCATATCTCCAATCTCAAAGTTGGACCAGAAATGGCAGGTTGAATAGCCATTCGCCTTGAGGTTGTGCTCCGGTCGCCTGGAGCTGTCCGTCACCCAGTCGAACGCATTGTTCGAGTGCAGGTATTGGGCATGATCCGCAATAAACTTCTCCGTCTCGGGCCATAGAGTCGCGACGCTCTGAGGGCTGTCGTACAGATTGATCGTGAATCCATACGTCTTGTTGTGGTCCTGCATGTATGCGAAAACGTCGTAGTCGATGTTGCAGAAGAAGTGCACGTTGGGCTCGACACGCCAGTAATATCGGGTGTTGATGATGGCAGGGTGCTTATAGAAGTAGCCGCTATTCCAGCGACACATCTGGTGGTAGGACTTTTTGCCCATGTATTGAACCTCTTGCTCGGTGAGGACAGCGACAGATTCTTGGTAGATGTCTTCGTTAATCCAGCTGGGGACTTCCCAATGTTCCTTAGGCACGATCTCTATGCGATATCGTCAGCGCGTTATGTCCTTCATGGAGTGTGCTGACCTGTGTAAATGCGCTCTCACCCCATCGGACCTCCGCCTTGGTGGCTTCCCTTGTTTTCTGCTTGAACTCCTCGGAGAACGGCTCGTCGTTCAGGAACAACCATGGATAGTTGAATTTGGAGTTCCATGTTCGCTCCAGATCTCGCATCGACTGAAGCATGTCGTCTAGCTCTGAGTTTCGGACGAGCGCGAGCAGGGTTGCGTTGATGCGAGCGGAATTCGGGTTATCAGGGGCATAGTTGTCGCCTTCTATGCGTCTCAGCGGTTCCGCAGGCTCGCCGGTTACTGAACACAGCGAAAACTAGTCAGAAATAAATCCAGTTTGGTTCTGGCACTGCCATACGTACGGTCGCTGCTCGGGTCGTGTGCCCAGTCGGCGGACTTGTCCCCTGGCGCATCGATGCTCGCAGGCGCGCGGAATATCTGGAGGACGAGCCAGAAGAATATGCACAGAGTGATGGCCGCTACGGCCCTGATCCCTCGCGGCAAGGCCATAGTGCGAATTAATCGAAGGAAACGGGAGAGAGGTGGTGAGATAACCAGACGGTTGCGAAGGTCGTCCTGGCAGTCTTGAACTTTTTGGTGAGACGCAGAGGTACGCAAGCTCCAGGAGGCGGCGTCCGTTGCAGCACGCCATTCCCCTTTTGTCGTGGTTGCCTTGGCCCTAGCCCCACGCATCGCCGTGTTTGTCTTTGTCGCGTCGGAGCGCTCATCGTGTGTGAACAGCAGAGATACCGTGAATGATTCAAAATTTTCGACACAAGAGCATGGCGACGCGACTATATGGCTCACCTAGCACGGCTCAGTTCCCTCACAGATGAGCTGGTCACATCACTCACCGGCCTTCAACCGAGACGAAATCCAAAGGAATTCAAGCAAGCAAAGGAGATCGCTTCGAAAGGACTCCGGCCACATCAATATGGTCGTGTCAATCAGTTCGATGTCCAGACTAGACTGGAAGGTTTGGAGGAGAAATTCATAGTCCTCGATCGAGAAGATCTAGCCAAAGCTTTCAAAGTCCGCCTCGACGAATTCGCCCGAATTCCTAATAAGTTCAGTCCGGAGTTCCTTGCATTATTGCTGGAATTGGTCGACAATCCTATAGCAAATTCGAGTGTCAAAGCTTTGGAGTTATGCCGACCACCTCCGCCAGAGCCAGAGCTTACATGGGACGATATTGTTGCAGACGACCCATTGAACGAAGAAGGTCTCTGGGATGACATTGACTATGGAGTTGCGTCTTCAGAGGACGAGTTTGATGACATCCCGATAACTCCAAAATCCAGTGCCAGAACTAGAAGAAACCAAGCTTCAGAAGTAGATGAGGACTTGGTTGTAATAGAGGATGTCACGTATCCTATGGACGAAGAGATACTGCAGGATATACAGAAAGCACAGTTCTGGCGGGAAAGGGTACCAGGTGTCAAAGGTACAACAACCCATGAAGTCTCCGAGTTGCAAGTGATTCGGGAGGTGCTGTTCATGCTTGCTGGCTTGCCTACTTCACTTTTCGTCACCAGCGGGAAATCCATCTCTTTCAACCGGAATCATTCCGTGAACCACGCACAGCTGGAGACGCTTGACAATGTCCTCCAACATTTTGCTGTTATCGGTTCGACATTGCTCGCAGTGCGCCAGTGGACAAGCCGAACCCAAACGATATCTTTACTTCAGACTTTTCAAGCAGCCATTCAGCATCAGATTACGGCTGTCGACATTGGTCTTTCGAATCTCCAGAAATACTATCTCGAGCCAAATCGAGGAGTGATCGCAAGCCTTCTGGAGATACAGGACAAAGTTCACGATCTTACGGACACACTCATCAGACTTGCCGACCTCGCTTTGACAAAGTCGCATGGAACTGCACCATTTTTCTATCTTGAAGCATTATTCGACGAGATCGATCTGTCGTTACTGGCTGGAGAAGCGAAAATTTTCAGAAGGCTTGGTGATGTGTTTTTTCAATGCTTCCAGACGTACCTGAAGCCCATGCGGCGTTGGACTGAGGACGGCGAGCTCGATCTACATAATGAAACTTTTTTCATTGGGAAGACTACAACTGAGAGACAGCAACATGAGACGTCTCTTTGGCATGACCGCTTTGAGCTGCGAAGAGATGAATCCGGTTCTCTTTTTGCGCCAAGGTTTCTTCATCCTGCTGCAAAGGCTATTCTCAACGCTGGCAAGAGTATAGTATTTTTGAAAGAACTGGGCCTACACGACGAATCCGCTACCAAACTGGTTGAGCCAGTTCTCGACTTTGCTACAGTTTGTCCGCAAAGCACGGAGCTCCCATTGACCCCTTTCTCGGAGCTCTTCTATGCTGCTTTCAATGATTGGATCGGAAGCAAGCATAGTCACGCAGCATCGATTTTGCGGGAACAGCTCTACAGTCGATGCGGCTTATGGTCATTTCTCGATGCATTAGACATTGTGTATCTCTCTGAAGACGGTTCGATGCTACAGAACTTGGCCGACGCCGTTTTTGCGAAGATCGATCGGAACAGCTCAAAGTGGAACGACCGATTCCTCTTGACAGAACTCGCTCAGATAGCTTTCGGGGAAGCCAGATCTGTCGAAGCTGATCGGATTGCAGCCAGATCTCGAAAGGTTCAGAAGCACGGCCGGACGGTCAAAGATCTTTCTTCGTTCTCACTCGATTATCAGGTACTCCATGCTGACCTTTGTCTAAGTTTCGTCATTACTCATATAACTACAGATTTCATGGCCTTTACTCAACATTATTCAAAAGTCCTCCATACAAGTCTACCAACGAGTGTTCTGTTTCATACTTCAAATTTATCGATCAAAGTATTTGCTTCAACAAACCATAACGAAGGGTCAAGGCGGATCCCAACATCATGTCGCAACAGAATTATATCTCCGCCAACGCCTGCTCTGGTTCATCGATATCCTCCGTTCATACTTATCGGACATGGTCATTCATCGCCTGAACGCGGATCTTCGCAGATCTCTTCAGGAGGCGGATGACATTGATGCAATGGCAGCCGCCCACAGTAGCTATATTGCAGACCTTCAAACGCAATGTCTTCTCGACAAGAAATTATCTCCTATTCACCAGTCGATCTTATCCATTTTGGATCTAAGTGTGGCGTTTCATGATGCGCAAGCACGAAAACAACAGCGGACACCCGACTTTTCGCAGTCAGTACGTGGGGCCCCAGCACCTCTCGCATCGAAACGACGTCGGCGGAGAACGACGACCAATTTTGCTATTTCCATACGAGGTCATGAGGAAGAGGATAGCGCTTCGGAGGATGAGGAACGTGTTAACGATATTCACGACGGTAACGATGGGCCATATGAGGGGGATGATGATGATATACGTCCGCAAGCAGCTTCGTATGGAGAATCTCTCTCAAAAATCAAAGACAAGCTTGACAGATTGTTGCCATTTGTTATTGCTGGTCTCCGAGGAGTTAGTCGTGGTGGGGCCACTGGGACCGACGCAGCATCGACTTGGGAACTATTAGCAGAGAGACTCGAATGGGGCAGCGCAAATGGAGGTAGACTGTAGTCCGCGGTTCTGGTTGTTGATCTGGGTGTAGGTTTGGCTATTCGAAAGTAGGTTATCCGGTTATCACGAGCAGTTCATAACGTTTTGAACCACGAGACCGAAAAAACGAAACGTCGATTATAAAGCAGCTTTCGAACTCTATTGGCAACTCTATGTTCGAATCAAGGGCGTTTGCTGGAAACGACAAGTGAAGCAATGATTCCGGTATTTTCCGAGCTTAGTCTGTTCATGGCACACAGTACCTGTGATATTATGCATTGTTAGCGACTTCAAAATCATGATGTAACATCACCAGATCAACAGTCTGAATGTGAAAAAAGTACTCACCCTCCATCAACAATCAAGTCCGCACCCGTAGTATAACTTGCCGCATCGCTCGCAAAATACAAGAACGCACCCTTCAGTTCTCCGACCTCTCCCTCGCGTCCCATGGGTATCTTGCTCTGCCATATCTCCCTTGTCTCCTGGGGTACGAAGTCCGTAATCTCAGTCTTCATGTAGCCGGGACTCACCGTGTTGACACGGGCAAACTTGACCCATTCAACGGCCAGGCAGCGGCAAAGATGGATAACACCCGCTTTCACGGCATTGTACGCCGACTGCATCTGCGGAGTGTTGACGATGTGGCCGGACATGGAGGCCGTGGCGATGAAGGATCCGCCAGTGTAGTTCGTGAGGTCATCGCCTGCCAGCGTCTTTTTGGAAGCGTGCTGTTGTCGGAAAACTTCTCCTGCAACGAGCGCGCAGTAGAATATGCTGTCTAGGTCGGTGGAGACGACTTTTTGGTAGTGTGGGATGGGTGATGGTGCGGTGAGGATGGCGCCTTGGGTCCATGGGATGCCGGAGTTGGCGACAAAGATGTCAAGGCGGGATGAGAATGTTGGGAGGAGATCGTAGCTGTATTTTGAATTGTTAACAAACGCTGAGGTTCAGTTGATGGATGATCAGATGGCGGTTTCCGTACACTGCTTTTCGGATGGCGGGCTCAGAGGTAACGTCGACTTGATACGCCCTACCTGTCATGTACATCAGCACTAACACTATTCCACCCGCTCACACGAAAAAACTTACATGTCACTCCATATTGTTTCTCGATTTCCTCGGCACGCGTTATGGCTTCCTTATTGCTGTTGTACCAGATCGCTACGTTGGCGCCCGCTTCCGCATAGGCATGCGCAACAGCGAGGCCGATGCCTGCTCCGGCGCCGGTGATGATGGCGGTTTTGCCTTTCAAGGAAAACAACGGGAGGACAGGCGCTCTCGCGTCAGAGGGTGTCGGTGGTGTTGTCTATGTGTATTTTGAGCATCAAGGGAGTAACTTTCATGGCAAAGCTTTCTACGACCTACGTTGTTTACGGCGAAGACGCCGGTCGAAGTTATCGCGTCGTCCATGGCACTTGAATTCAAAGGGGGAGTTGCTGGAGGATGGTCGCAAAGTCACGGGCTCAACAAACACAACACCACGATTGGAGACACACGACAGCGGGGTAAGAAGATCAATTTAAACAAACACTCCACGCCCCAAGGGTCTAGTAGGTGCTGTTGGCCCGTGACTCCATTCACTTTTTCAAAGGACTCCGCTACCTATTGGGCGCCAGCAATGCTACGCTACTCCGCCGGAGAAACTCACGACAAGGTATGGCCTTTCGGACTGAGCTGTCCCAAAGGGACTTTGTACGCGGCGAAGGAGGCATGGTTCCGCTGTCGTACATGTTGGATGTGAGGCTCTTGGTGATGGGAACAGGTGGTGGTTGGGGACGTTGTTGTCCGGCTCGACTTCCCGATTGCGAGATGCGCCCGATGCTCATGACGAAATTTACAGTTGCTCATGCCGTGCGCTACTTACAACCGCGCAGCATTAATCTTCACTTCGACTTCTGCCAGGGCTCACGGCTTTGGGAATGATATACGCCGTGTCGCCACTGGATTGAAACGCGAAAACTGCAAATGTCTACTGCTGCCGTGGAACTCCAGAGAAAGGTCATGATCGCGCGCGCGGCTTTTCATCGAGACAAGTCAAGCGGACTGTTCGCTCATCCCTTGATTTGAGATCTTTTGCTCTCCTTCCTCCATGGATACGAGGCCATGACTGGAAGGTGGCAAACTCATGATGTGAAATAAACGCCAGGTTTGCGTGAGCTTCCCAACATGCTTGTCTGCTCTGATATTCATCTTGATTGTACAGTCCTGGGTACCACTCAGCTTGGTAGATCAAAAGCAATGCAGACAATCTCGCAGTTTGCACAAACAACGCAGCAGGAAGATCTTGCTGCTCTGGAAAGTTGATACGTTTCCCAGGGGGTTCCGTGAGAGAGGCTGCATTCCTCTGCGACCGAGTATCAGGCGCCATGCCCAATCGGGAACCATTCATTCCAGCGTCCGCCGACAACAACATGTCGCAAATGAGCTGTGCCAAATTTCTCATAACAACAACAGCAGCAACAATATCTTTGACATCTTCGCTTTTTGTTTTTTACTCCTTGAAACTGCTGGACTGACTTTCCCAGCCAGATCGACTTTAATTGATATGCGCGCTCTCGCCAACTGGTTTCCACCTGTGTAACTACGAAAATAATCACACTTCCCGACACAATGTCTTCGACTACAAATTCTGCCTCGGGAACTGGCAGCGGAAGACTTAGCACACCCGCGCTGGCTGGCATCCTCACTGCAGTATGCGGTGTTCTGCTGGCGCTGCTGATATGGATGATTGTCCTTCTTTTCCGCGCAGCAGCGGCTTACAGGCGCCTCGTGGCCGACCTGGAAGAGAGAGGTATTTCAGTTACCGGGCCTCCTGGAGATATTGTTTCGACAACCGATGGCACAGCGAGGCCGCGAGCGGTACTTCAGCGAAATACTTTGGCTCCATATCGCAAGACCGGCTGGGGCAGCTTGACTTCGAAAGAATACGTCGGAGAAGATCCATTTCAAAACAATCTCGAAGATGAGGTCATCAAAGCGAGAAAGCCTTCCCTCTGGTTTAGGCTGTTTAACAAGAGCGACTCGCCACTCCAGCCGGCAACTGTTCGCTTGACAACCTTGAAAGGACAGCAACTCTCCGCCATCATTGAGTCACCTCCAAAGTTCGCGCTCACACCACCTCGAAACCACGATAGGGCACGGGACTTCGACTTCCAATCGTCACCACCAGTCCCGCGTGATAGCATTGGACCACATACGGAAGAATTGAGTGCACTACCTCCCTTCGACGATGGAAGCAGCGAAGTGCTTCCGTGCACGCCATCCAGCTGCATCCCAGAGCCATTGTTCAGCTCAATCCGCAAGGTAGAACAAGAGACTATTGAAAACAAAGGGGCAGAGGGAAGCAGCATGTCTAGAATTCCACAGCTCCGTAATCGTTCGGCTAGCGTCTGCAGCCAGAGCGCCGGCGAAGTTCCGTCCGATCCAGTGCCACCGCTTCCGTTGAGTGTTCTGAAGTTGAAAGAGGAGGAGCGAGGACTGCGTCCAATACAGCACAGATTCTCACGTCAATCAGTATCAAGCATGGAGTCCGCAGGAAGTTCTATATTGGCAGGGAGTTCTTCACCCGTGAGGCTTCGTGGCAGCAGTACTCAGCTGAGGACCGGTCCAAGCAGAGACTGGAAGAATTCGCTCAGCATGAACTCCCGGAATCTTTTCGACCCCATCAAAAGACCTGCCACTTACCGCTCTCAAGTGTCGATCCAGAGTAGCATCGCTCGATACAGTCGGTACAGCGACACAAGTGAAGTTCTAGCTCGGGACGTCAGTGATCCAGCAGTTGCAGAGATGATGCAAACGAAAGGTAGTGGCATTGCCACACCAACATATCGTGCTCGAACACACCGGTCGCTGAGCACACCACGGCGATACGCAAAGTCCCGAGTCAATACATACGGATCACCGTCTGAGCGGAGGTTACGAGTAGGCCGGCTTGCTCTACAAGACGTGTCTGGAAACCAGCCACGGCCAGTTCGCCAGAACTCTCAGAACTCTCAAGCATCATCGACACGAAGCAGCAATGGCAATCCTTTCCAATGGGATCCCTCACCTCTTCTTTCGGGAAAGCCATCGGCATTGAAAGGCAGTCCAAATGCACGTAAGGGCCATCGAAGACAGAATTGTGTCAGGATTGTGGTTGAACCTACTATTCTGAATCCTTCGAAGCGATCCTCCAGCCCATCGACTATTCACGATATAGTGGAAGAAGCCACGGATTTCGACCAACCTAGGCATGATAGAGTATCAAGGCTACAGCAGACAGCCCGATCCCTTCCGCGGCCGCCAAGTGCTTCCGTCTTTGCACCTGACGTCGTGTTGAGGCCTACAATCCTGACCGCATCTTTGACGTCAAACTCCCCGACGCTGTCTATGGCCAGCTACTATTCAGTTAACTACCAATCCGGAAACTCGTCTCCTCTCCGACGATCTCCCACGCGGATGAGCAACGCTTCTACGTTCAACATACCAAAATTTCCAAGCCCCGGAAAGAATGGCGCATATTTTCAGAGGGAGCCCGCCCCGGCCGTCAGTCTCACCAGGCCGTCCAACGAGCTGGGTACAGACGACCGACCAAAATTTCTTGTGGACAGTACCACACTGGTCCAAGGGAATACGTCCAATGCTGACTCAATCTCGAACATATCGCGAGAGAGGCCATCCCAGTCGCCGTACTCAGCCCATCTCAATTACTCCCCGTCATCAGTCTCATCCCATCGGTCTTCCAATCAGATTTCTTTATCCTCAAATGGGACGTCAACTTCGAAAGCACCACAAATAGGGTTCTCACAAGCAATTCCAGCAACCATCGACCCATCCATTATCTCCGAGGCTGGATGGACGTATGAGAACTTTACCACCTGCGGTGCCAGTTCTGCCTCCAGCAGCCTCCCCAAAGTCGTCTCGAGAGCCCCATCTACCAAAACACGTCCGATATTTGAGACCATAGTCGAGAACAAGAACATTGGCAGTCCTAACAGCCCTCGCACCCTCCACCGTTCACTTCCAGAGCCTGGGCGCCATACACTCATCGGTCCCCGTCCCGCACCTGGAACATCACTGTGCACATCGATTGCCGCGCTGCGACGCATGAACAGTGACGCCAGCGTGTATCAAACAGGTGGTAACCGCCGCTACCTCAGCATCGGAAGGGAGTCAACACAGCCACTTCCGGGATGTTGGGATAGCAGCAGCATCGTGAGCTATGATGGTTATGAATATCCAAGTGACTTTGTTGTTGGGAGCGATATGGATCCTGATTTAGATGAGGATATCACTCAAAGCATTGAATATGCTATGGATGATGATCTGATTGATAACGCCTTGAAAGGTCTAGTCAATATAGCCGATGACCAATTTGGTGCTGATCCCGGAAGGGAAGATGACATTTCGGCAGCATTGGTCGATGAGCTGCCATCGTCCAATGACACTCCCAAAGGCACAAAAAGTCAGAGAAATTCAATGACTGTCTATGCCCCTCCTGATTCTAAATTGGCGAACACGAACGACGACAACAATTCGTCACGACGGAACAGTTCCTCTACTATCACGGTAGATGAAAGTGAACTCGGCTACATTCCGGGAATGGGCTGTTTCGCGGTGTCAAACTTTACCGACACTCAACTGGATTCGAAATTATCCAGTTTAAGACAAGAAATTGGGGATGCGAAGACAATAACACCAGACCCAAGCACATTAAACAATGGCTTGCAAGTCAGCAATCCAGATGTCGGAGGCAACTACCTTAATGTTTGGGAAGACGGCGAAAACTTCTGGCACGCCATGATCAACGAGTCAGCGAAGATCGAGTCGAATCGTCGTATCAACGGCTCTCATACCGATACCGACACCTATGATGGAAAGGTGATTGAAAGCGTAGAGGATATATCCCAGATGAGGCCGCGGTCAGGCTCCGACAAGGAGAATTTGGCAGCTGATATTGCTAAATTCAAATCAAATGCTGCAGTTCCCGCAAAAAAGGCAAAGATAACACATGATGCAACGAGTGCCGGAGCTCCAGGGAAAGAATCAAAGGTAGACACATCCTCACCTCGTTCTGCCACCATGTCAACACCTAGGAAGCGCAAGTCAGCAAGGGCCAGCAACACGCCGACACCTACGAAGTTCACGCCGACTAAGCTCAAGAAACGCATTCAGAAAGACAACACGCCTTCCGGCATCGCCAATTCGTGCGACAAGCGAGTCACTTCTCAGTCGTGTTTCGCATCACCAGGAATGAACTCAACGCTCAAGAGTGGCGGCGTTCTCGGCGGAGAGCAGGCAGCGTTTGAAACTCCGACGTTTAGGATGAAGATACTGAGGGCAACGCCTAGTCATGATGTAGCTGCTGCTGTTGGGACACCAGGAAGCTTGTACGATGGTGATGGGTTTTTGAAGGGCTAGTTTGATTATGCTTGTTTGTGCTTGGGTATATGAATGGGCAGATTGAGTATTGGAATTTTGAATCATTTGTTTTGTTCAGTTTCTGTTTCTTCACGGTAAGATGGTTTGAGGCATACCGGTTATTGAGAGATTGGTAATTCATGGTTTCAGGGTGTGATATATGGTCGAGAACAACATTGCATACTCGGCCATTCTTCTTCTGCCCTTGTTTGTTTTAACTTCTAGCCATTTGGCATCTTCGTCTTTTGCGAGAAGGGTAGCTTAGAAGACGACGTGTGGGGTGCAGTCAGATGGTCTCCCTAGCTATGATAATTGTAGTGTCTTTTGAATATACCAACTAGACTTTTAATATTTTACTCTTGAACGTTTGTCCACTAGGAAGGCATAACAACACTTTGTATCATCGTACCATCCATTACAATTTTTTGCTGCAGTACATCCAGACATCTACACCGGAAATCTAGTGCTTCAGAACAATAGTCCCGTATCTCAGAGACTCTCACCTCACACCTCCAACCAGATTATTCAAACACACTTCCACTCAGCTCTCGATATCACCGGCAAAGAAACCAACTGAAATTCCCCGATTCTCACGCCCTGCGCAAATCATACCAGGTTCAAAGACCAAACGCCGCCTAACGCCGGAAAGTTCCCCACTGCCATGCCAACTTTCACCTTCCAATAAAATCCTCCCGCAAACCATTTAAAACGCTCACCCGATGAATTAAGAAGAGAGACAGGCCGCCCCCGCCTTATCGCATGGACTATCGCTGTTCCAAATGCATTATATCTCGCATTCGCATTATTTCACGTTTCCATGATGGGTTCGGAGAAAAATGGTGGTCAGAAAAGTGGTCTATATCGGATGCACCCATGGCCAATATTTCGCGGCATTGACCGACAATCCTACGTCAGAACTTGAAAAAAGCCAGGCACGAACCCTTACCTTACCTCAACTTCACCTCGGAAGGCATTGACACGATATGGCACAATTGAATTTTCGTGAAGTGTTGCAACACAAATCCTGGCTTTTACACCGACATCTCCCTCAGCCAGCACAGCGCATTACCCCCTTGTCCCTGTTCGAAGTAATATGCTCCCCTCTTCGCGAACGGAGCAGCCTAAACGCTTCGAAGAAGGTGAGCCTTGTCATGCTTGTTCTCCAGTTTTACCTACTCCCCCTGGCTAAAATCACAACTGCCGAACGCATCAAGGCTCCTTTCGACTTGATTTCGCCACCATGAACTTGCCTGGAAGGCACGCACCCCCCTTGACGATCGGAGCTTCAAACTGACGTCTTCTCCGCACATTCCTTCACGACAGGGTTCCAAAACAGGGAACAATGCATGCAAAACCAACCTTATGCAACTGCGAATAGGCAGATCATAATGGTAAGGAATAGGATTTAGGCCGAACAATCGGATGTTTTCCTGTTCCTTTCGGTTGTTTGCCTCTGTTCTTCGGTTGCAATATGCACGTAACCTATGGAGGAGACAAAGGGCAGGGGTGGAGCAGGAAATCAAGCTTCTTGCTAGTCTACCTAGTCTTTGATGCATGCTCTGCAAAGCGTTCGGTTCGTAAAGTTGAACTCCACACCGTAAGCTGTCGATGCTCCTTGTTCCCCCTCATGCATTTCGGTAAAAGTCTGCTTTGATATTGATAGTACTGCGATGCTAGTTCATATCATCATCTTACGCCTCTCATACCTCCCGGCTCCACATTGAATGAATAGGTATTGAATGGCATCATCTCGTCGATCCCGATCAACCGTTGTGCCCCTGTAAGGTAAGAAAAATGACGGCATGGAGGTAGGGTGTCGAGTCATTCCCAGTCTCACTCTCCACTAGTCACTCGATGAATTTCTCTGTCACTCTGGAGCCGTGCCGATTCGTTGAAGTGCATTCGTTAGTATTCACACCGAAGATCCTCGTATGTCTTCTGGAAAGAAATTTGGAAACAGGGTACGTGAATTGGAGTGTTGATACGTAGATCTTTCCTACGAAGGGAAGGAGAGCTCCGAATTACTACATCACTGTATGGATAAGGCAAACGATATATACGTTGGAGAGATGAACATATTATGATATTCCATTGGCGATATATCATTTGACATGGCGTGAGTGGCGAGTGGATCATGATACATATATTATTCTGGTGAGAAATGATTATATGCCTTTCTTGACTCCTATTGTGTTAGCCCATGGATGGGAGGTCCGTTCGTGGTAGTCCAGATAGTACGTCATTTGTTGCGTTTTGGACATTGACATTGAGTGAAATTTCTCACCGTCCCATATTCTTGCTTCCATCTTAGGAAATTGCAAGGCAAGTGATCGTCTAGAAGGATTGTCCACGGTGAGAGTCCATGATGGATGTACGCCTTGCGTGCCCACTCGCCTTAGCCCGAAAGCCTCGTGCCATGCTCGAACAAGGGGAGTTTTTCCGAGCGATATCAGATAATGAGGCAGTGATATCAGAACAAAACAGACCTACCGGCCCATTGAACCTACTGAAAGACTCCATCGAGCAAGCCGGTTCGGCGAATGAAACCCTACAGACGTACGTACGTATCCCAACCATGGATCCATAAATCTTAGGGTGTTGTTTGATGGAGGATGGAGTACATTCCAAAATCGAACGTTCTGTACTTCTTTCTTGTCGGATGACGGGTGGGAGAACAGGGCTGTCAAGTTTAACGTAATCCAGTATGCCGGTATGGCATGCCAAACCAGAACACCACAATATCAAAAAACATCGCAAGCATCATCGCTGATCTCCCATGACCTTACGGTTTCGTGATTTCTGGAGCAACCATCTCACGCTTCCATGTTACCAACTCGTGTCGATGCCCAACCACCCAGAGTTGAGAGAACAAACCTCACTTTGCCTTAAACGTGTGTTTAAACGTCACGGTAAAATCAGTAAAGCCGACATCAAAAAAACAGAACACACCCGTTCACCGCCTCCCGTCGCTCCAAAGCTCTGCGACGTAGCGAGAAAAGATCCTTCAGCATTCTAGAACAGAACGCCCTGCTGCATGGCATGTCCGCATCGCATATGAGAGTAAAGCTAGAAGTATGCAGGGCAAACGGACTAGACAAGGCGACGTCGAAGGATTTCCGAGTCACGAGGACATGTGACACTTGTGATTCGTGCAGGTAGGCAATTAAGAGTGCATGTGCAACGGGACGATGGACGGACACGTCCGCGGAACAGATCAGGGCATTGCTGGAGGTGGTGGTGAGGTGATGAAGCAGACGACGAGAAGGAAAAAAAATATTGATGAGTAAGGCTGAGAATATGCCTTTCGTGGTCGGTTTGTGGATATTTGTTCGGGGTTGTGGCAGATATCTCGCTAGTTTGGAGGGTGCTTATTGATGACAGGAAGCACGGTGCGCTGATAAATGCGTTCTGTGCAGCATTGTCGATGTACCTTCCTGTAAGTGAGTATCGTCTGCAACGTCGGCGTGGTGTTGAAGTGGTTCGTGTGAAGTGGATGAGGTGACGGCGACGTCGCAGGGTAGTGCCTGAGAGGGCGACCGTGGTACGCTGCACGACATATGACAGCACACCCGACATCAGGGTGCTCCTTACTCATTCAACGCACCCCATCAACCAGACAGAAATGATATCCCGAGTTTCGGGGATGCTCGCGACGAAGGACGTGAGGCAACGCAACTAGTCAGGAGAAGTGGCTCGGATGTGGCGAGCACAGCCATGCGCGACGGGGAAGGAAGTGGAGACGGGTGGATGTGGATCGTCGGGAGGGAAGCTGGGGCGCGTTGGAAGAGATTTGTTTCCGTGACTAAACAATCGAGTTTTCGAAGTGCGATGTGCGCATGTACGGATTGAGAAGAGCGAAGTGTTGCGTGTGCTCCGTCCGGGTGGAGAGGTTTTCATTGTTGCGAGAGCAGAAGGCATCGCAGCCCACGTGCGCGCCCATTCGACTCGATTGCAGCGAGAGCAGAGATAAGGCGACGCGAAATCAAATCATGCCACCGTTCCCATGCCATGCCAATTGCCCTGATGTGCATCCTCCGCCCATAGGCAACGCGAGTAATGGAGCCAGCTCCGGCAATGATCACGATGGCGAGGAGAACAAATGCGGTGTTTTACGGCACAGCTGGAGCTCGCTGCGAGTGGGGAAGGACGAAAAGTTGGAAGCGCCGTCTCGATCGATGCGATGAGGCTTGCTGCGTTGCGCATGGCATCATCCCGCCGCACTCCAGTCGTCATGGCCGCTGAGCTGCCCCCACACGGCCTGCGGGTCGTCGTGAAGCTTTCTGTCGCAGCCTTCGACTGGCTGGGAAGCAGCAAGACATGGCGGTCGCGGCTCAACAGAGCACGAATTACGGCCGACCACGAGGGTTCGGACAACAATCAACAAACGCCATCGTGAGAGTGCGCCACGGCTGGACAACGCGACATCGGCATCGCATCAGCATCAGCGACCACATCGTCAGCCAGCAGCCGGCAGCCAGCCGTATCGTCGTCGTGGCCGTTGGGAGGGCGCCTCTCCCTATCACATCCCTGCTGCATGTCCTCCTAGCGTTGTCGCGCTCGTCGTTGTGTGCAGAGAGATGGACGCACTCTTCGTGAGCTTGCGTCTGCGTCGCCTGATTCGCCGGCCCCTGTCTCGCACGTTTCCGCTGTCTCTGGCTCTTTCGCTGCTCGGACAGGCGGTGGAGCAGAGAGAACGCAGCAAAACCCCACCTTTTTCCTCGCATTTCAGCTGAGATGCTGGCGGCGACGGGAACGCCGCGCGGTGAGATCTTGCAGGATGATGGACGGTAACGGAGCGTCAGCACGACAAGGCAAGACATACACGCAAGCACTCGCACTTGCACTTGCACTTGCGCTCGCTGCATGCGTCTAAGGTCGAAGACCGATCCATCCCTACAGGAATCAACGTGCGGCATTCCGGAACGGCGAGGATGGAGGTTGGCGGTCGTTTGTAGCATTCCTCGCTGTTTCCGGCATGGGAGACGCCTCCGGATGGCGCCCCGCCAACCCAGCGCGCTTCGCTCGACGAACGACATGGCGTGGATGGACGAGGATGGATGTTCGCAGGCGAAAAAGCACACTACGGTGGAGTGGAGCATCATGGAGAGGAGCCCCGGCCGGCGCGGCTTGCATTGCTTGCTTGGGGCCCTTTTCCATCTCTAGCCTCGAGGAACGGTGGGCATGGATGCGAATGCCTTCCTCCGCCATATCACGTTTCTGACGGGCTGGTGTGGTTGGTCGGCTGCCCATTCTCTGGTGAAGCTTCACTTCTGCTTGCGTCTTGTTGCTCCCTGCAGCAAGTCGAGTTATAGTTTCGACTGGCAAATTGAAGGCTTGCAGGCTTGGAGAGATGGCTTGCTGTCAAACCAGCCCAAGAGGCTTGAAGCAGACGAGCTGGCGAGAAAAGCCGAGAGAGGGGACGAGCACGCACTGGGCTGGCGGAAGGGCCGTGGAGAATGGCATGATGTCTGGGCGTGAAGCTGAACGGCAGAGTTAAAGATAGACGCGAACTGTGTCAACACGGGCGCCAGCGCGAGCACTGGCGTGCGCGGAAACAAAGGGAAGGAGGAAAAAGGTTTGTCGTCGAAGTGGTTTTGGCTTTGCTGGCCCGTGGTGAAGGGACTTGTGGATGGACGCTCAGGCTGGCGTCTGGCGTCTGGCGCTCTGGCTCGCGCCATGCTCTTCGGCACCTCTACCTTGCCTTTGGATGTTGTTTTGCGTCGCCGGCCAGACGGCCGAGCAGGACAGCAGTGGTAGAGGCGCCTGTCAGAGAGCAGAGGATCCAAGGTTGAACGATGTTCGCAGGTGGCAGCAGCGCCTGCTAGCCTAGCACCGGAGCCGCCCCGTTCGTGGCGACGGCGATCGAGCAAAGCCGCGATGGAACGAGGGCCTGCAACACCGCGGTGGAGAGGTGGACGACAATAGTGCTGCTTTTGCCTTGTTTGCTCTGCCGAGTGAGTCTGTCTGTCCGTTAGTCCACCAGTTCGTCTCGCTGTGTGTCGGTCAGTCGGTCAGTCCTGTTCGTGCCGGGCCTTGTCGAGCGTGCCTTGCTTTGGGCGGCGGTGCCTTGCTTGGATGCCTGCCCTGGCGATGGCAGGTAAGAGTGCGGAGACGATGTAACTCCCTTGTCCAGGCCGGGACAAGAGACGGAAGGGCGAGTCGCGGCGTGGTGTCATTCCTTCGGCGGCCCGCCGTCAGCGTCGTGGTGGAGGGGACGGGCAGACGGTCAGCCTGAGGGCAGCGCGAGGGCGCCAGAGAGAGACGCCTGCCCGCCTGCCCGCCTGCCTGCCTGCGTGCCGCCTGCACCCACCGCCTTGCGCTGGCTCGCTGCGTCCTTTTCCTCCCGTCGCCCATCCATCGTCTTCCCTCCTTCATAACCTCCTCCTCCTCCACCTCCTCCACCACCATCTCGTCCACACCCTTCTCTCGCCCTCACGCAGCGCCTCCCTTCGCCTCCAACCCTCCTCGGCTCTCAGGCACGCCTCCTCGCCTCGCACCCTCCCCCAATCCACCCGCACTCCTCTCCGACACACCTCTCGTCGCGGCTCTGCCTCACTATGGCCATGGTGGACAGCTACCACCCGCCGCAGGAATACGGCCAGCCCGTCCAGCTGCCTCACCGCAAGCCCCTCCCCCAATCCGCCGTCCAGAACGTGGCGAGGAATCCCTACCTCTCGCAGGATCCTCGCCAGCAGGCCTCGCATTCCCACACTCGAACCTCGTCCTCCAACGTCTTCCCCAACAACCCAATGACGACGACCACCACCACCTACAGCGTCTCCAACACCGGCCATGCCCGGCGGACTCTCTCCAATGCCACAACCTCCACCACCGTCTCCTCCACCGGCTCAAATCACCACAATCCCGCCCTGGGTCGCTCTCCCTCCGGCCGCTCGTCCATCATGAGCACCAACGGCCCTCTGTCCTATGTCGCTCTCATGCGTAAGCAAAAGGCTACTGTCTGGTGCGAACGGGCACAGCACGAAGACCCTCGTCTCCTCGCGGCTCAGCGAGCTGCTCGCAAACGTGCACAAATCGAGTTTGCAGGCGGTCCCCACAATACCGCGCAAGCACGGACGAGCACGGCAAGCAGCGGAACGAATGGCGGCGTGAGGAGTAAGATACGGCATCACGGTGTGCCCAAGGCCACCCCGTACCAGCCGGCGAATCTGGCAGGCAGTGGTGTTCCCATGCGGCTCAGTGCAACTGAGGTCGACGACGAGGTCGGCAGCGATGATGACGGCGCCTGGAGCAATGGCCCTGCCGGCTATAACAATCACAAACGGTCGGGTAGCGGACGCAGCAGCCTCAACAGCATGGGAGCTCGCGCTTCGTACATTGGTGCACCGCGTATACATAGCACCGGCTCGACGCCTCCTAGTCTCACTGGTAACAACTCTCCCGCCATGCGGAGCGAGGACAACTTCGAAAAAGAGGAGGAGACACCGGTTCCTCGATACAGACAATCCAACGAGTACTTCCCCAAGTCCGCGAGTAGCAATGGAAGTCGGGAAAACAGCTTTGGTGACGTCAAGCAACTCCCGAGGGTCGAGCGACCGCCGATTGAAAGAAACAAGACGGACGAGCTGAGGAGAAGAGGCAGTGTAGACGACAGGACTACGACGATGAGCGGAAATGTCCGGTTATTCGTCGCCAATCCAGATTTGGACTAACACCACATTTACACCTTTGCCTTCTTCCTACCTGACGACGAAGCAACCAGAGAGTCGACTTGAATACCCTGATACCATGTTCACATTTGCAGCCTGTTTATCTCACCATATTTTTTTTCTTGACTACCAAGCATTTTTTTTCACATTGAGCCCCTCGCTTTAGGATATCCTGTCCACCGGACGTTCCGTCGTTTTCTTTTCTCTCGCTCTTGGTACGAAGGTCGTATATTGGTGGAGGTATTTTGCTTTTGAGCCTGACCCGTTCCGATTTCTTTTTCTCAGCCGTTGGCTAGTTGACCTGGATTGACTCATGTCTTTGTCTGCGTTTGTTTCGCTCGCGAGGACAAGACCATTTTTGAACGTACTTTTGATGCTTTTTTACGTATATCACTGTAGATGAAGGACGGCGGAATGAGGGTCTGGGCGGTAGCTAGGAGCAATGAAAGAGACAATCAACTGATACCCTACCATCTACTCGAGGTTCTTCCCCCTCGTCTACACTGAGACAATTGAAGTTGGTGAAAATTTTGCATGTGGCCGGCTCGGTGATTCCTAATGGCAGCTCGACGGCGTCTCCATGAAGCAGGATGTACTCATCAATTGATATCGCCCCCATGCCTCACTTAACGCGTTGCTCTGAGAGTGCCGCAGTGAGAACTGCGGCTTTCATCGCCATTTGGTGGCAAAGGTCACGTCTCGATGGGGGAAGCCGTGCGTGCACAGCTGTTTCCTCCGGTCCATCCTGTGGTTTCACGAAAATCCACAAGTCCTCTTTTTACTTCCATCCTCGCTGGTGTTGTTGCTTCGTCCAGGGATGAACCTTTCTTCTTTCTCATTTCAGGGTCCCGACAACCCGTTAATTTTCTTGCGCCCATTTATCGCTGTTGCAGTGCAACGTCTATTCTTGGGAGTGAATCGATCGTGGTTTCCTTGAATTGATTATTGGAGAACGCCGCCTTGTGATGACGGACCGGGAGGTGGGACTCGGTGGTACTACACGAAGATCTTCACTTTGTAGGGATGCGTGTTTCTATTCTTGGAATTTGAAGGGTGATGGAGTGGGAACGTGGAAAGGTCAGTCTGGCTTGTATCTAATCGTTGCGCTTCTACGGTGGATATTCAGGACGATATGTTGACCTGAATAGTTATTGGAACATGTTCATGTGGCGGGGCTTCTGTATGGAGTATCACGAAAAAGGCAGTTGTTGACATGACCCTCTTGCTCGATGCACGACCACTATGTCCATGAGAAGAAGGTGCTCGTTCGCTCGTTCTTCATCTAACTCTGACACAAACGCCAGAACTGTTTCTTGCTCTCACTTCGAGTATCAGTGACTGAGATTTTGAGACCTCCTCTTGTTCAGCTCTCAAGTTACTTCCCACAGAATGCGAGACGAGCTGTTTCCCCTCTTCACATGGCCCAGCTCTCGTGCTCCCCATCTCGGTCAAAGCCACTTTATCCCCGCGGGGTGGACGCGCCGCCAGGGTGCAGTCCCGAAATCCGCGAGCGAGGTCCCGTCAATGGGAGAGTTGATGTCGTGAGACCACCCAATATCCGTGGGTGAGGGCGGAGGTGCTGCCTCCAGGCCCAAACCCCCCACACCGCTCATTGGCCGCTGGGCCCCTCCCGTTCCTGCATCCAGCCCTTGTCAAACACCAACAATCGCCCATCTCCTTTCCCCAGCCAAAAATTCACGAACCTCCAGAGATACGCTTCAACAGCTTCTCTCGCGCCCCGTTTCTCTTGGATTGACGGTCTACCACGTTGCTAAGGAACTTCTCGTCGGCCATGGCTCGCACCTCGACCAACGGCTCCGCCAACGGCCATGTCAATGGTCACGCCAATGGCGTCGCAAACGGCTCCGCGAAGAAAACGGACAGGTCGCAGCAAGACATTGAGGACTTTGCCAATTCAACCACGGACCACAGTCGATGGAGGTTGCTTGATGAAACGGGTCGCCACACATGGCAGTATATGGCAGACGACGAAGCCGCAAAGGAATGGCCGCAGACCACCGCAGACAAGTACCACCTTGGGCTACCTACTGTGCGCTTGAAGTGCTTCCATCTCGTGGAATTGTTCTTAGGACTGACCGGTCATACAGGGTCTCCCCGATCAGCCTTCCGCGAAAACTCCTCTTCAAGCTGTAGACAACGGTCTTGCTTTCTACTCGAAGCTCCAGATGCCTGGTGGTAACTGGGCCTGCGAATACGGTGGTCCCATGTTCCTCCTTCCTGGCCTCGTTATCACCTGGTATGTCACCGAGACGCCAATTCCAGATCACATTCGCATCGAGATCAAGAACTACCTCTTCGCCCGCCAGCACCCCAAAGATGGCAGCTGGGGCCTACACATCGAAGGAGAAGGCTCGGTGTTTGGATTGGCTATGAACTACACTGTGCTGAGGATACTAGGTGTGAGTGCGGATCATCCACGCATGGTGAAGGCAAGAGGAGAGCTCCATAAACTAGGTGGTGCGGTGAACGGACCGCATTGGGCGAAGTTCTGGCTCAGCGTACTAGGTGTCATGCAATGGGACATCGTCAACCCAGTGCCTCCAGAGCTCTGGTTGCTGCCAGATTGGGTTCCAATCGCCCCATGGAGGTGGTGGATCCACATGCGACAGGTGTTTCTGCCCATGTCCTGGGTCTGGTCGAAAAAATGGTCCTACCCCTTGACCAATCTCACACGAGAACTCCAGCAGGAGCTGTTCACGCAGCCATACGAGAGCATCGACTTTGCGTCGCATCGCAACAGCATTTCCCCGAAAGATAACTACCACCCAAAAACATGGGTATTGAACACCATCAATTGGGCTCTCGTGAACGTTTGGAACCCCTACCTCAGGAAGCAATCGCTCGTCGACTACGCCGAGGCTTGGACGTATCAATTGATTCAACGCGAGGACGAGAATACCGACTATGCCAACCTTGGGCCGGTTAATGGCCCGATGAACATGCTTGCGTGCTACATCAAAGAGGGTGCCGACAGCTACGCTTTCCGCCGACACCGAGAACGCGTCCATGATTTCCTATGGATGAAGAGCGAGGGCATGCTCATGAACGGAACCAATGGTGTGCAGGTATGGGATACTGCATTCTCCATCCAGTCAGTGGTTGAAGCTGGCCTCGAGCAAGATCCGAAATGGAAGCCCATGCTTGTCAAAGCGCTTGAGTTCCTTCGCGACCACCAGATCGATGACGACTGCAGAGAGCAAGACGCCTGCTACCGACACCCCCGCAAAGGCGCATGGGGTTTCAGCAACAAAGACCAAGGCTACACAGTCAGCGACTGCACTTCGGAAGCTATTAAGAGCATTCTGATGCTCCAAACCACCCCCGGATACCCCAAACTGGTGTCAGATGAGCGCCTCAGGGACGCAATTGACATCATCCTCACTATGCAGAACGCGACCGGAGGCTGCTCCAGCTACGAGGTGCGCCGGGGCTCAGAGTACTTGGAGTATCTCAATGCCGCCGAAGTCTTTGGCAACATCATGGTGGAATACGATTACGTCGAGTGCACCACTGCCTGTGTCATCGCGCTGAATCGCTACCGCAAGCTACACCCGGAGTATCGGTCTGACGACATCCAAAAGTTCCTCGACGGTGCTCTCAAGTACATTCGCTCTGCCCAACGGCCAGACGGCAGTTGGTATGGGGCATGGGGCATCTGCTTCTCGTACGCAGCCTTGTTCACCCTCGAAGCCCTGGCAAGTGCCGGAGAAACATACGAGAACAGCGAGCGCGTTCGTCGCGGATGCCAGTTCTTCATCGACCGCCAGCGGGAAGACGGAGGGTGGGGCGAGAGCTACAAGTCGTGCGAGACAGGCGTATACACGCCACACGAGAAGACCCAAGTCGTGCAGACTGCGTGGGTGTGCCTTGCGCTCATGGAGGCCGAGTATCCTGACCTGGAGCCCATCAAGAAGGCTCTCAGAATGATTATGAACCGGCAGCAGCAGAACGGAGAATGGTTGCAAGAGGCGATTGAAGGAGTCTTTAACAAGTCTTGGTATGTCCTCAACCCTCGTGCTTCACTCGTCCACCGTCAAAACACCAAGTCCGTATCAAAGCTAACATTCAAATCGTAGTATGATATCATATCCCAACTACAAATTCATCTTTCCGATCAAGGCTCTGGGTATGTTTGCGCGGAAGTACGGTAACATTGAGATGGTTTGAAGAGTTAACGAGGAAATGGACTATGGCACTGGAACGCGGATTATAAGAAATAGATTCTAGAAGATGGAGATATATTGAATAAGGGACCTAATGATAATGAGATTTTTCGAAGCACCTCACTTTACTGCGAGTGACGCCAAGGCTGCTCACGTGTTGGACGCGACAATTCGCGCCTTCTCTGTCCTTCGAGCGGCCGAAACCCGAGCAGCTGGGCGGGACAACACCGTGACTGCGACTCGTCCTCTCTTTCCACGACAATGAACGATGCTCTCCCAGAAGACGGCTGCCCAGGTCGAATTGCTCAAGCGACGCTTGCTTGGGGTCAGTCGCACTCACACTCTCACTCCGCGTCATAATTGCTTCTTCCTGACTCCCCCCCTTGTCCGCCTCCCGCCTTCCGCCTTCCCCACCGCAGCTGATTCGATCGCTCGTCACTACCGCCCGTCGCACCTTGAACCTCGCTCGCATTCGTGCACAAAACAACCCAGCAGCCTCTCTTGCATTCGCTCTGCTAACACCACCTCTTTCCGTTCATGCAGGACTCCTCCGGCAGCGATGATACTCCGGCCGCGCGCGACGAGTCATCCTCGCTGACCCCCAAGACGGCACGTCAACCTGCCACTCCTCCTGCTCCTGCAGCCTCCACCACTCTCGCCGCCGCAACCTCCGCGTCCACACGCGACGGGCGTTCTGTACATCGCGTCCCTCTACACCCCAATCATGCCTCGAACGACCCAAGTCTACCCACCACGATAGAGGAGACCCCATCGCAGGCTAGGATGGCGAATCCTTACGATCATTCGAACGATGGGGCCCGCCACTTGGATACCCAGGCCACCGCGACGCAGCCTCTCGATTCGCAGATTTATAGGTCCTTCACCGAGTCACGATTGAGCCTCGATACCTCGACGCAGCACCAGGACATGTCGAACATTGTCAATGTCCATAGCGATGTTTACGGCGAGGAAGAAGGCCCGCATCATGTCGATCTTGTGACGGAATACTTGAAGAGCGGTGGACTGGAGGCACCCTCGAGCATTGATATTGAGCAAGAGATTGCTGGAATGGACGATCTCAGCCCACACACACAATCACGCCTGCTGCCTCAGTTATCACAGCAGTCGCCGGTCAAGTTCTCCTTTCCTCAGACTCCTGGCATCAAACGCAGACACAATGGAGAAGCCATCAGCTCGAATACGCGAACTTCTGCAACTCGGACACCTGGCTCTGTCTTCGGAGCAGCGTTTGCCAATTTTGGAGCCGCACAAGGAATTTCTCTCACACAGATATTCGATCAGTCCCCGGCAGACACACCAAACCCTAACGCATT
>Ga0115843_1003_pt1 | contig 27088 bp, 26 predicted proteins | sample InSIn4SAF170_2_FD_83857 | JGI IMG/M metagenome (GOLD analysis project Ga0115843, IMG submission 83857) | reverse complement strand
AAAACTATCGTGAGGATTGGAATGCCGTATCGGTGTGAGATCCAATACACACTGGAAGGCACACTGAACAGGAAACTTCCATCGCCAACGATCTGCACAACCATGCGTCGTTCTTTAGCATTTGCATCACGATCCATGTAGTCGACTGCGAGTTTTATTCCAAGTGCGGCACCACCACTCCAGCCGAGACCACCGCCACCACAGTTCGTCCATTGACCGGGCAAGGTCGCGCGGATCTGTTCCGCGACAATGGTCGAATTTGTGACTGCTTCGATTACGAAAAGAGTGTCTGAAGGCACCATCTGACGCAATGTAGAGCACAGATGTGCCGTGGTAACCGTGTTGTTCTCCGGAGTGATTGCTCGTTGATCAAAGGAATGGATCAGGTTGTTGTGTGCGGTTTCTAATGCGGTCCATCGTTGCTGAAACTGCGAGCTAGAGAGGAGCGTTGAGTGGTCTGACGACAAGTTCAAGTGAGAGACTATCTGAGATATTGCGGTGAACGCATCGACGCGGTATCTATGAGTAGCATTGAGGTAGAAAAGAGGCATCATCTCTTTCATCGGGTCGACATCAAGGTGGATGATTTTCGCCGACTCACTGGGCTTGCACAAAGTGTTTACCCACGGCACATCACAATCGATGACCAGGATGACATCTGCTGTGTGGATTGAATCATCAGCGCCGTACTTTAGTCCTAGCCAACTAGGGTGATCCGCCGGGAAGCACATATCACACCCTCCTGTGTCGAGAACACGTAGTCCTTTGATGGTGTTGGCCAGGTCTACCAGTGCTTGGGGTACTGCGTGATTCCTGCCGCTGTAACCAGTTATGACAAGAGGCTGAGCTGCATGAACCAATGCATCTCCGATGCTCACCACTGCGTCTGAAGGCAGAGCTGCACGGCCAAGAGGAAGCCAGTGTTCTGGGTTCAAGGTGTATGGCTCGATCTCCTCTTCCATCACCTCTCGTGCACCCATCAAGTACACTGGACCTTTAGGATCACTATTCGCATATTGAAGTGCTCGACGAACCATCTGCTTGATGTTCTTGCCTGTCTTGATTTCTCCAACATAGCGGCAGTATTGAGCCACGATCTGTTTCTGGTCCGGCACATCCTGCAGCCAATGACTGGGGCAGATGTATTAGCTGACATGAGCATCATATATACACCATGATATGACCCACATATATTCAGTTCGCGAACCCCGAAGCTCACCTTCCAATGTAAAAGGCGACAGCCCTGCAAAAATAAGAACCGGAGCTCTTCCTGTGGCTGCATTGTGGATAGCAGCGCCCATGCCGGACGTCCCGACATCCACATGCACGATGACACACTGGGCCTCGTTGGTCTGCCGGGCATATCCATCAGCCATCGATAGCGCAACCATCTCGTTCGGACAAGTAATGATGCGAGGGAACCTAGTGGGATATTCTGATTGGCCCTTGACCATTGCTTCCAGGACGCTGGGGTGATCGGAACCAAGGTTGACAAAGCAGTTCTTCACCCCGGCCTAACATATATTGAGCTTCGGAACAAAAACTCATGTCGTTGCAAAGGGCGTTTACCTCCCATAGTGCCTCAAAGAACGCGAATGATGCCGTGTACCTTAACTAGATGTCAGAATAGGTTTTTCAATTCTAGAGGAATACAAACATGATTTTCGTTGCAGTCCAAGAGGTTGAAAATAACGTTGTTATTCAATGTTCTCAAATGGCAAACTGCTTCGCAGGGTCACGAGGTGTTATAATGAAGTTATCTAGACTGTACGGTTGAGACTGGGAACGCTGCCACGGGAGCTACCCGAGTGGTGAGCCGACTGTTTCGGGACCAATTTGTAGAGGTCCGGGCAGTAGCCGGGAACCGAGACAGCTCACAGCCTGATACGTAGAGCGTCACGTAGGCAAGCCCGAGTCGCACACAAAGAAACACAAATTCTCCGTCTAGCAAAATGTCTGGAACCAAGCAGTTTATGGCTTATGATCGTTATGGGAGACACCAGCTAAAGTGTATTCATGCACGAACGCCTCAGCAAGGTTGGACAGGGAATCATTCAGTAGGAATAATACAAGCACAACAGCCAATTTGCATTCAAGTTGTGGCGATAGAGAGAGACAGTCCGTGAACGATCGAAATACAGGGCAACCTATCGAAACTATTTAAACACTTAAGTCGAATATCTTGCCAGGATTCATGAGCCAGTCAGGATCCAGACTCTGTTTAATCGCCGCCATCACCTGTATCGGTTCTTTCCCAAGCTCTTCGACAAGGAAGTCTTTCTTTCCGAGCCCGATTCCATGCTCACCCTGGAATTGAGTCGTAGGTCAGTAACTAGCCGGGAGCAATATAAGGCTGCTGCTTACCGTGCAAGTGCCGTCCATCTCAATCGCCCGATGCACCATTCGATGGACAACGTCTTCAACCATCGCCTTTTCTGATGGTCCATCGAACAAAATAGTCTCGTGGAAGTTGCCATCACCAACATGTCCTATAATGCTTCCGAATAGGCCAAGTGAGTCAAGTTCTTCTTTAGAGATGTCTAGGGTGCGTGCGTGAGTAATCATGTCTCCCAATGCTGGAGGTGGGAGTATATCATCATACCAATTAGTTCTGCCAATCGAGAGAGAGGAACTGCAACGTCGGTAGACCAGACCCCAGTGCCGGTCTCTCTCAGGCCCATCATGCTCCACAGGGCCTCCTTCCTCGCAGACCAGAGTCTTTTCTGTTTCTCGGGGTCCTTCTCGAATTCAAAACTGGTTCCTCCATGCTTGACTGTTAGGCGACGCACTTGTGAGATACTGTCGCTTACAATAGCCTTGCTACCGCTAAACTTGAAGAACAGGGTTGGAGCTTCCTTCCACTCCCGGCCGGTTGATTTCGACTGATTGATGACACGCATTTGCACGTCGTCAAGGATCTCCACAGCACCAATCGTTACTCCATTACGAATGACACCGATGGCTGCGTTTGCTGCATCCTTTATGGAAGGAAACGCCACGACTGCCACCCCTGTTTCTTCAGGGATAGATGTAAGTTTTAACGTTGCTTCTGTCACCATACCGAGTGTTCCCTCCGACCCCACGAATAGAGTAGTTAAATTATAACCTGCAGAAGATTTCCTAGGCCTTCTGTGTGAGTAAACTTTGGCCTCAAAGCATGATTTCGTAATCGTACCTTGGCCGCCGTCGCGTTTTTATGATTCTACCATCACTCAAAACAACGGTGAGATTGACTACCCAGTCTTTCATGGTACCGTATCGCACTGCATTTGTTCCACTAAGCACTAGTCGTTACTTCACGTCATCGAACCGTTAGGTCAGATACAAACCTGCAGTTTGTGCCAATCATTCCACCAATCTGAGCCTGACCGCATTGTCAGCAGGAGTTCACATGACGCGATGACGATGAAACATCATACCGAAGGACCCGGGTCGATAGGGAAGAAAAGACCGCTTGATTTGATCTTTTCGTTAAGGTCCATCCATGACATCGAAGGCTGAACTACGACATCCATGCTAGAAATCGTTCAGCGCCATCTTACATCATCAGTTGCTAAAAACGGCGAGCTTACTCGTCGCGATGAAACTCCACGATTTGATTCATGTTTAGAAAATCGACGCTAATGCCGCCGTAGGGAGCAGAGAAGTGTCCCTCCACACTCGAACCACCGGAATAAGGAACTGCGTTGAGTCGGTTCAGCAGTTTTTCTCATTAATGTACAGGTGTGCGATTGGATTCATACTTACTGATAGGAACTTTGTATTTAGTGCAGATTCTGGCGATTTTTGAGACATCTTCTGTGGAGGTTGGAAATACGACAGCTACGGGTAATCTGTCGATGTTTATAGACGACCATTCCGAATACCCATGAGCTTTCAGTATCTCATCTTCTGTGCTGATGCCATCCTCGCCCAACAGCTCCTGTATCTCAGAAACTGCCTAAAATTACCATCAATGTCCTGTTTGTCACGATCAATATCGATCTGTTTGGAGTTGAACTTACTTGCTCCATCTTGCCTCTCGTTGCATAGGTTGGCAAAGTGGGACTTCCAGACTGATGATTTAGGCTCCATCGAGCGGCAGTCCAGGTCCCGAAAGCGGTCATCCCAGTAAGCAATGCAAACCCACCTAACAACTTCCATCGCTCTGACTCTCGCCATGAAGGGCTCCTAGTATTGGTGGTGGTGGAGGCTGATCTTCTGACGGTCGCGCTCGACGACGGGCTGCATTTTTGGCTGTTTTTCAAAAATCTGAGAATTGTTGTGCTGGGATGCTTTGCGCACGGCATTCGTGTCGTAAACATCTTAACTTCTCGAGCACCGTACCTCCTCCGGTACATAGATCATAAAACACAAAGGCTTTTCGTTGAACGGAAGTCTCTTATAGGCTTGGCTTGCCTTTTCTCGAATTCTCGCTGATGTTGCAAAGGATAGCATGCCATGGCCATATTTGCCGGCTCCGTGACGGCGATGTGATGGCGCCAGCCGAAGTTACCGAGTGATGCCAAATCCCGGTTGTCCAACTCGGGATTTATCCGAAACCGGGAAAGAAACCGATCCTCAATGGCTAAAACCATGACTTTTCTGAGGGGATTTGGATGGTCGGGCAGGCGCATTGTCACGAAATATTGTCATCGTGGTGTGTAGGCATTTACTCATGTGTGATTGCTGGCGGAACCAAAATTGCTTCGGTATGACAGCGATGTAGTCCGCGGTGACGTCATGCTCTATTGGAGCGCACAGAGAACCAGGTTATTTCCTGACAGGCTCTTTCCATTCCCAATGTTGCTTTTGAATCCCACTGGGTAGATGGGGACATTTGTGTGTATATGCTTCACCTGGAGCGTGACTGTTACAGCGAGATGGACTCGCGGGTGGGATATCACATGACCACATGAACATTCTTGGCAGTGGTGCCAAACCTTCCTACGTCCACTTCTCAGACGGATTCTTCGTCCGCCTACTGCATACAACCGAATCAAGTCTGCCGACCTGTCAGAGCAAGACGGAATCATGACATGAGTGAGCCGGTGGCACATATCGTCTCATGATACGGGGATGGAACGGTCGGAGCGGCCTCTGAAGCGGAGGAGAGTTGCACTGGCATGCACCACATGCAGGGACCGCAAGGTGCGATGCGACGGGGGGAAACCTCTTTGCGGGCCTTGCGAGAGGAGAGGCTCCGCACCGGAATCGTGTAGCTATGCCGTACTGGCGAACAGCGCCAAACGACGGAGTGAGCGAGAGTATGTGGCAGTGCGCTGTCCCCAGCCCGGGTTCTATCCCGCTATGCCATTTTACTGGGAGGTTGGCTAACATCTGACATGGCGTGGACAGGTATGTGGAATCTCTACAGCGTCAGCTCTCCGCTCTTCAGCAGTCAGTGAGAGACGGCAATGTTATCAGTGCGGATTCATTCATTGGACACGACCTCAGTATGACCACAAATGAGTCAGAAAGACCCAGTACACCTACGGCATCACACAATGGCTCGACAACTGTGGAAGATACACCTCGACCACATCAAGGACCTATAGATCTCTCGGCGGATGAAGCCTTTGCTCCCAACGATGTTATCGAAACGCCTGGCCTATTTACCATGAACATGGTCGATGTCTTACCTGAGCAGCCTGAAGTGAGGCCATCATCGCAGGCTGTTGTTGAGACGCGAGTGCCGGGCTTATATAACTCGATACAACAAGAAGATTGTCAGCTACAACAGGAAAGTGGAGACGGCTCCGGCAAAGTTAGCTCCATCAATGCGATGGGTTCCGCAATCCCAGGTGCTGCTCGGCCCTCGACGCGCCACAGAGAATTCTATGGCGAATCTTCCCTCATGTCTCTTGTGCAGCAGATCTCTCCGTCTTCTACTCAGCGAGCCGACCAACATACCGTCCCACCGCGCGATGTAAGAAACAGAACCCCACACGGCAGCGGAGAGTTCACCCGTACACATGGGCGGCGCATTAATCAAATGCTTGAAGCTCAATATTCGCTGCCGCCTCGCAGTATTGCTGATCATCTTCTAAGTCAGTACCGTGATAACTGTCATATCTTCTATCCGTGGGTACATTGGCCAAGCTTTTCGAAAGAGGTCGAGCGGCTCTGGACGGGCCAAGAACAAAATGCGGAAAACCCCGTCGCGAAGCCGGATATTGGTCTCGGCGGAGGTTGCTGTCCTGCTCCAGTCATGTTTTGTGCCTTAAACGCCATATTGGCCACCAGTTGCCAACTTGGCGATATGGCAACCGACGAAAGAGAGCCGGTCTCGTCTCTATTCTACAACAGAGCTAAAGAACTGCTACATGTGGAGATATGTGAGAGCGGCAGCATGAGTCACGTTCAAGCACTGTTGCTCGTGGGCCATTACTTACTTTGCACCCAATATCCAACTCAGTGTTGGAACGTGGTGGGACTCGCGTGCAGAATGGCCATAGGGCTTGGACTGCAGTCTGGAGAGGTCGTCGAGGGACAGTCGATGATCGAGACAGAAATGAGGCGGCGGGTGTGGTACGGTTGCCTCCAAATGGACATGTAAGTTTTTTCTCTCAGCAGTATACTCCGTTGCCCAATCTGACTCTGCCGTTAGGTATGTTAGTATGACTCTGGGTCGTCCGCCTACCATGCATGTTGTGAATAATGCGCCACTGCCCATCGCGATAGATGACGAGTACCTACTTGCAGGAACAGGTACATGCAAGCAACCGGACGACATTTTCTCCATCAACTGGTTTTGCGTGGAAAATATGGAACTTTCCAAGGTCCTCGGGGATATCCTCAGCACCCTCTACCGCCCAGCAAATAAGCGCAAATTTTCCGCTAGGAACAGCGCCGCGGACGCCATGGGACGCGAAGAGCTGAATTTAATCGTCTCTCATGACTCTTCTCTTGATCAATTCGCAGATTCATTACCCGATGAGATGCACTGGGATCGAAGGATGAAATTTGGTCTTGATCTCAACCCAATTGTGCATCGTCAATCCAATGTTCTTCATGCAAGGTAAGCAAGTGTCTCGTCCGAGGAGTCGCAACTATTCTCACATGCGCAGATTCCTCCACCTCAAGATCTTGATCTTACGACCGACTCTTTGCAACTATTGCTCATGGGCACGATTTCAGTCACAGAAGAATGAACGATCCTCTGAAGGCCTCATCACACCGCCATTTGCAAACAAAGTGTCAATATCCATAAACTTTCGATCTCAATGCGCGATGTCCTGTGTCCAATACGCATATCAGCTCATCATGTCACTCGAGAGAGCCACCAGAGATGATGCGACGGGGGCATGGTGGTACAGCATCTTTTGTGGGATCCCTCTGATCAAGTAGAACCTTTATGCTTTTGATAGAACTGACGTGTTTGTATAGACCTCGTTACATGCGCCGTCATCTTGATCCTTGCAGAATCAACACCATCGTTGGTAGAAGCGCTAGATATTGATGTTCTACACATAGGCTGGCGTACAAGTGTGCAACTCCTGGAACATTTTGGCAAAGGCCATATTCGAGCACGAGATTATGCACAATCACTAACGGAGTTGCGTGGAAGAGTACTGCAGCCGACTTCAGGTGGGCGATTCCATTGCGTCTCAACTTCTCGGCCCCTGAGCTAATCATCACCGTCCTAGAACCATATGCAGAAGGAGGAAGGCAAGCCATATCTGTAGTGAATGCTGCCGAGCGTCATCCAGGTCGACCTGGAACATCGTCTGTGGCCCATGGACAACCTAGTTTTTCCACTGGTGATGGGACACTCCCGGGAGCGATAGGTGACGACAATAACGAGCTTCATTGGGCTCTAAGCCAGTTCGACAACGATCATGAAATAATGAACTTACTCGAAAATTGGGAGCATGGATTGGAGAACATCATGATGCCGTCCGCTCATGCTTTCGACGCCCACAGTGGCGATCCTCTGCCAAGTTCTTGGTGATGAATAGGTATCTAGCTGCGAGAGAATGTATACATATCGAATCACCTAAAAAATTAATCGATTATTGTATCTTTGAGCTGTTTCTATTATGTGGAGGGGTGTGAACGTGGGGTTGTGCCTATCGACTGTGCCAGTTACGATGCGATAGAGCCAGGCGAAAACACATGCGACCTGCCACTCATACGACCCCGACGACTTAGCAGCGATAACCATTTACATAAAGAGTCGTACAATTGCTTAGAATTGACGATTGCTGGTGTTGGATCGGCGCGGAGATGTAGCATCCGCGGCCGCTTCGGGATGTTGCCGATATCTTAGCACTGGCTTTCCTGCGATTTGATGCCGGCAACTTTTGACAGCGCGTCGGCGCTTTCTGCAATTTGTTAGCTATCTTTCTGTCCAATATCGATACGCGAATCGTGGGCAGCCGGAGCTCGTCATTTTTTGGAGAATCATCTTACTGTACGATAAGCAGCACGCAGTCCAGACAGGAAAAACAATATATACCTAGTTCTCAGCGGTATCATTCAATGCAATTGTAGGATTGTTTCATCCAAATAAACCGCTCAAGACATCCCAGTTTGGTGAGAACATGATTATGTTGGGAAAAATCTTCTTTATTGGCCAGTCCATTCTCTCTGGAGTTGGTGCTCTGCGCAGCAAAGGGACGATCGTCGACGTAGGGACTACATCGTTCTACGTTCCTTCAAAGGCTGTCGGCAAACTCCAAACCGGTTGTAACGACCTCGATGGTCTCCTCACCGACGAAAACTTCATTGCTGCCACAATCATAAACACCAGCAAAGAGTTGTTCAACAGAACTGACCTCTTGCAATATCCAGAGTCCGGACTTGCGTTAAATGACGGCCCCTATCTTATCTGCCGATCAACCTTGGCCATTCACACTCCATATCGATTGTACAGCGACACGCAAGGGGCTTTCGTTGCTGGGGTAGTCCCAACCTCGAACGATGCATTCATGGTCATGCCTGTGAGCATTGACAGCGCATCTTCAATGTCCATCGGGGTGCCCTCTAGACTTTACTTCACCCCTACGGCAGAGCTTCCTTTAGCCGGCGTTCGGGTTGGAGTGAAAGACATCTTCAATCTCAAGGGCGTAAAAACTGGAGCTGGAAGCCGAGCTTACTACGACTTATATGACAAAGTCAATACTACCGCGTCCGCCGTCCAGCGTCTGGTTGATGCAGGCGCGATCGTCGTTGGGAAAATGAAAACAACCCAATTCGCCGCACCAGAGCTTGCACGAGTTGCGATCGATTATCAGGCGCCTTTTAACGCACGTGGAGATGGCTATCAAGATCCAGGAAGTTCGTCATCAGGATCCGGTGCTGGTATCGGCTCCTACGACTGGCTCGATCTGGCCTTGGGGTCAGATACCGGAGGATCAGTTCGCGTTCCCGCTCAGAACCATGGTGTTTTCGGAAATAGACCTTCCCACGGCCATATCGCGCTGGATGGTGCTGTTCCATTGGCACCACAGTACGACACGGCTGGGTTGCTGTGCCGTGATCCTCTGCTTTGGAGATCGGCTGCCGAAGTTCTGTACTCTGGCTTGACAAAAGAATACACTGTGTATCCTCGACACATCCAGACCTTCGGCTTGGAGCCGGCTGACTCACCAGATCTGAACCCCGCACAGAAGATCATGGCAGATTGGGTTGCCAAAGTTGCAGAATTCCTATCGGCGGAAACTACTGTGTTGAACTACACGGAGCGATGGGCTGCATCATGTCCAACAAACAGCACTGATGAACTCGAGCAGTACATGGGTTACTCTTGGGCAATCACTAGTGCTCGAGAGCAGACAAAGTTAGTCCATTCTTCATTCTTTGCTGATTATGCTGCAAAGTATGATGGCAGGGTTCCTTTTCTGAATCCATCGACCCGTGAGAGCTGGAATTGGTCAGATACTATACAGCTATCCGAATCAGGCTCACCAACGTACCGGGATTCTCTAGCTCCATTCTCCGGTATTCTATCAGGGCTGCAGAATGGTTTGTTTATTTCCCCCTTTACTGAGATACCCGACTTTGTGGTCCCAATTGGAGAAGTATACTACAACAGTACTATCACAATGCGACAAGAGGTCCTTCCCATTACATTCGATATTTTGGCCGCACGCGGCTGCGACATGATGCTAATGGACTTGATTAATGATCTTGCCAAAGCTGGATTGCTGCCAAAGATACATACCGGAAACTCGATTCAAGGAGGCAAAACATACATATAGTGACAATGAAATACGGTCTTCCGGAGCAACTGTTTTATATATATGATCAAGAGCTCAAGCATTCGTCCCAGATAGCAATAATTAGGCATAGAATCCGATGCGAAGGCCACGTGGAGATTGGATGTCCATATCGGAATGGATGGTGCGAAGTTTTTATAAAGACCAAGGTCTCTCGCCGGGTTCAAATAGCTTCTAATGGCACTTCAATATAATATAGTAGCTTGAATGGCTCTTTAGGTAGTTCTGTTGGAACTAGCAATGAGACCTAATTGATGCAATGCCCGGGTAGCAATTCGCTTTATGTCTGAATTGACATTTCTAAATCATGGTTACTACAAGCTCTTGCGCCGCGACACAGATGATGTTTGGGAGCGCTACCGTCCTTCAATCCGTCTGGTTGATAATACCAAGTATCGTGGAGGCCGGACGGCAGATACTAGCTATGCTGTTCGGGAACGACCCGAGCGGATGTGCTGAAGCCGCGGCTATATCCCGTGTTACTCGAATATGGCGGTAAGATGAATGGCCAAGGCTTTACGAAGAGGTTGCTCTCTGTAAAAGCCCCCCGGAAAGGCAGATCGGCAAGTAGCTGACCTATAGGAGCATTGAGATCACAGCAGCTTTCTGAAATAATGTTTAGGAGGTTCGACTTAGGGTCCTAGAGTGGCGTATTCAGCTTGACGCTAACTTCACAACGTTCGCAATACCCCAGATTTCTCCTCAAACACAAGGAATCCCGTAGCTACTCCACAAAAAGCCTGCATGAAATGTAAGCCCCGCTGAACAACCTACTCGTTTCGATGTCATTTTTCCATTGGTGTGAGGTGGACCAGATAGTATATAAGAGGCTCTGCGACCTCAGTCGATTGAATCTAACTTTCAATAACAACTCGTTCCTCAAGGCATACACCACCATCGTCTCATAACAATGAAAAACGCTCAAGGAAAAAATTCCCCAGAGTATCTCGAGGATGCAGCAAGTCCTGGCGTCGCCACCGACTTAACTCACGACCCTGTCGCGGAAAAAAAACCACTGCGGAAGATCGATATGAGAATGCTACCTCCGCTATTCGTCCTGTTCCTACTCGCGTTCCTCGATCGTACGAACATTGGCAATGCCAAAATTCAGGGCATGACAAAAGAGCTTAATATGGGTGGTCATGATTATAATGTCGCTCTCTTTGTGTTCTTCGTAAGCTGCCGTACTGTAGCAAACAACCATGCGTGGCTAACTAGACTAGATTCCATACATTCTATTTGAAGTCCCCAGCAACATCATTCTGAAGCGCGTTGCGCCGTCCACTTGGCTTAGCAGTATAATGATACTTTGGGGTATGGCTCCCAGAGTCAAGGAAATGAACCTCTCATGCTCATGTTTGTTAGGACTTGGGACAATCGGTCAAGGAATGATCAAAAATTTCGAAGGGCTCGTCGCGATGAGAGTCGTTGTAGGCCTGTTTGAAGCTGGCCTATTTCCGTAAGACTCACTTTTCTGACAGTACTGCACAATATGTGCTGACCTCATTTGCATTATATCAGTGGCTGTGTGTACCTGATCAGTATGTACTACAAGAGATACGAATTGCAATGGCGGTTGTCTTTATTCTTCTCGGCCAGTATCATGGCTGGCGCATTTGGTGGAGTACTGTTACCCGTGTCATTCTGCGCGATGATCGATCATTAACATCATCACCAGCTTCTCGCTTATGCTCTCGGAAAGATGGACGGCGTTGGAGGTTACTCGGGCTGGCGATGGTATGTGCCTGTATTGGTGACAGCTCACTACGGAATATGCTCACACCGACCAGGATCTTCATCATCGAAGGCATTCTGACAGTCGTCATCGGAGTGATTGCAAAATTCTGGGTCTGTGACTGGCCTGAGACAGCAAAGTTCCTCATGGAAGACGAGCGGCTTCTTCTTACAACCCGGCTCCAAACTGACTTTGGAGAAGCGGCAATGAATCGTTTAGACATGGCAGCTAGTAGGTACATGGCGACTAAGTACAGAATCCACGTCTGACATGATATACAGCTAAGCGCATATTCACTGATTGGAAACTATACTGCGCCGTTGTCATGTACATGGGCATTGTCAACACCGGCTACGCAGGATCCTTCTTCATTCCAACAATCATCAACGAGCTGGGATACTCCGCCGCCGCCGCCCAAGTTAGATCCATTCCCATCTTCATCGTTGCTACTATCGTGTCCTTGATCGTCGCTTGGGTCACCGACATGGTTCGTCATCGGTTTGCCTTCTGCATTCTTGGTCTTGTCATCGCATCAGTCGGCTACATCATCCTACTCTGCCAGGAGAACTTGTCTGTTGGGCCAAAGTATTTCGCGTCATTCTTAATCACACCTGGTGGGTTTATTACACAGCCAATCATCCTGGCATGGGTCCAAAACTGCATGTCTGGACACTACAAGCGATCGATCACTGCTGCAATGACTGTTGGTTTTGGCAACATTGGCGGGATCATTGCTGCGAACGTCTTCTTCGATTCCGAAAAACCAAGATACACGACCGGTTATAGTGTCTCCCTTAGTCTGCTTTGGATATGTGCTGCCGGCTGCTTGATTCTCTTCGTCGGTGTTATTCGAGAGAACAGAAGGAGAAACAAGGGCGAACGGGATGAGAGGTTGAACTGGCCCGACGCGGATAATCTTGGTGATGATCATCCATCATTTAGATTCGCTACATGACTGTGACGAGGAGAGAATAAGTCATGGGGCTAAGCATAGATGTAGCGGAAGCATAGTACATCCTTACGGGTTGCAAGAAGTCCCGTATACGTTCTATCAAGTAAACCTGACAAACCTAGCATTTAGTGCACTGAGTCGTCCGACAAGGAAGCCAGAATTTTCATGTTACATAGTACAATTCATGTTCGTTGCATCGCGATGTATCAGGCAAGCTGAGTGGCGCGATGAAGCCGACACAGCGAAAACATTGGCACCCATTTAATGCACCATGTTTCCGGCTGTCATCTTCTGGCCGGGACTGATTAGTTTTGGCATTAACTGGCCAGACTAAGGCTGCCTGTGGTGCTCTCTAGTTGGCTGTGTTTGGGGGCAAGGGTTCAGAGCGTGCGAGCACATCGACGTTGTTGCTCGCGATTGACCAGGTTGACGTCAGCAGCCAGGCGAGAGTCCAGCCAGAACGCCCGTGTCAGACGCCGTTTACCGTCCGGCGACTGTGCCGTGTTTCGGTCTGGTTATGAGGACTTGAAGTTTTCCGGTGGGTACCAGCCTGTGCTGTTTACCGTTCATCCACTCTATCAAGACTCACTGGAAGCAAGTACGATAAAAATAGGAGCAAAGGCACATCTATTCGTAGGACTCCCGGCAACAAAGGTCTCCTCTGCTCGAGCGGTCACTTAAATAAACTGTGGACGATGCCTTGCGTGATGACCAAGCGCCTTTGTTATCACAGTTAGTATTAAAACGCCCGACTCCAGTGGGCTTTCCCTGGACTGCGCAGAGTGCTCATGAGATCCTCTTGGAAGGCGAAGCGGCTGGCCATCAGAAGGTCTGATGTCCTGGTCGTCTTCCAGAAATCATCGAAGCCGGGAGGCCTGGTCTATCTGCACGGATAGCGGCTGAAGCTGTGCTTGCTGTCCGTCAACAGCAATGCGGGACGCTGGAGGTTGCATCGTCGCCGTCTGCCGTTGCAAGGAGCTATAAAGTGCTGTCCGTGGGAGCCTGCTGCCAGAAAAGTGCGTTGATACTGGATGTGCAGCCCCTTTCAAGTTCGGTGGACCCTTTGTTTCTGCTTTGGATAATAGGAAGATGAAGTTGACATATCTCTCCCTCCTGTTCGGCGCGTCGTCGGTGCCCTTCGCCACGGCTTCCGCAGACGACGATGGTCACAACGGTTCGTGGGACGCAACGAAACTCTCCTCTCTAAAGCCACAGTGACTGATCTTCCCGACAGCCAACGTCACCGACTCGCATCCTCTTCGCAAACGCGCCGGCTGGACCGTTCAGCCCTGGTTCAGCACGGGAGCCGTGTACAACTTCATCGACATCAAAGCCTTCAGCCGCGGGTCGACGAGCCTGGACTTCTTCTTCTTCGGCAAGTCCTACCTCAACAGCAAACCCTACCTCATCCACCAGGGCTGGACGGATGGCGCGGAGTGGTCGGAAAAGGGGGTCACAGGCGCGGATCTGACGGCAGGCATAGGCGCCGTGCGACGCGGCGAGAAGACGGCAGAGGTCTTCTACCAGGTCTCGACCAACAAGATCAAGAGCGCGTACTACAAGGAGCGATGGGGAGGCGGCACGGAGGTCTAGTACAACTCGAACGAGTCCAAGGGCAACAACATCTGCTACGGCTGCAGCATCGCCGGCGCCAGCGCCGGCGCCAAACACATGGAGATATTCTACTCGTCGACCGACGGCTCGTTGTGGCACTCGTACCGCTACGACGACGGCGAATGGACGGCCAACAGACTGGCTCTGGCAGGCGACATTGATGGCGGCATGACGCCCAAGAGCGTCGTTGCTGTCTCGCGCAAGCCGGGCACCATGGACGTAATGTTCATCACGAAGAACGGCGCCATCTGCCACTCTCGTACGACGGCGGCTGGAAGGGCGGTCGCATCTTCGCTGCCACCTCCGCACACCTTGACTCCAGGCTGGCCGTCGTGTTGTGCGAAGGCAGCAAGTTGAACCTGTTCTGGGTCGGCCTGTACGGCGAGGTGCGTCAGGGATACTGGACCGAGGGCGACATCTGGAAGGTCTCGAAATCCATCTCGAAGCTGCCTGCTGCTGCCGGCTCGCTGGCCGTTGTCTCGCTGAAGCCCGGCCACCTAGAGGTGTTTTGGATCGCGCCCAGCGAAGCCGTCTACCACGCCTACTGGGAAACAGGCGGCGCCTGGCAGTCGGAGCAGCTGCCTGGCTTGGGCCCTGGCCGCGCGAGGACGAACGCGCCACTTACCGTCGTATCGAGACACGGGGGCACGGTTGAGGGATGAATGGTGAAGAAGGGATGGTCGCTTTCTCACTTCTACTGGTACGCGTAGGCGGCAAGAGTGGATCGACGAGCGCTGGTCCAGATGGGAGAAACCGCAGAGGCTCTCGTTCTTCTAACTCTCGCGATTACCGTTCGTTTAATTCCGTTGTATTCCTTACCAGAATGGGCGGATGAATGAACCATTACTCTGCGGACATGGATCGAAACATGCCGGCAACGCTCTTTACCTCAATTATGCGAGAGGGTAGTAAGTGGTAGCGCATAAACTTATTGAGGAGGGCGCTGACGTTAATGCTTATGGTAGGAAGTATGGCTCCGCTCTGTAAGCTACATTAGAGAGCGGATATTTCGACTAGGTCGAATGGTTAGTTCATAGATTTGAGAGGGCCGATGAAGATGACAGGAGATAGATCGAAATTATTATTCACGTCTTTACAGTCTTTATCTCGCTGCTGCCACAGCCGAAATGCTGGACAGATAGCAACAGTGCCAAACAATCAGGACATCTAAGTCAAGATGACGAGTCTCGACGACTACTCGTCCTCTCCGTGATGTTGAAGCATGCAAGCTACTGACCTCGTGAGGTCTTATTGCTGGAACCATGAACCGATATTCGACAATCAGTTCCGAAAAAATCCTTGATGTACTTGATGGGCGAGTCAGCGCTAAAAGTGTGGAAGACATGCGCCAAGAATAGTGGCAAGCGCCATTTCTGCGGCATGAAACATGCATCTAGTCGACAATGAGTAGATCAACAAGAAAAGGTCGTTGGTCATCAAAATCGAGGATATCGTCTATGCTCTCCAGACCTGCGGCAAGAGACGCAACTATGGGAACGACTTGACGATTGAAGGTGCCAAAGTGTCGTAGTTCCCAATCTGCCATTTCACAAGAACCCATCAAGGAAGCTACAATACGCAAGAAAAGGAGGAGCTATGGGGTACTGAAGGAGGGTATCCCCACACCGGACTTCCCCGCACTATGGCATGGTTCCTTCTATGGTATAACCGCTATTTTGGCTTTTCGAGTCAACACTCTCTGACACGCTACATACCATCCTATAACTGAGCGACCAATCCTTGACCCTACTCCTCTTGTAGAGGTGATGACGCGATAAGGCGACTCGTCATCGTTGACAGTCGAAATATAACAGCGCAGATGGCCCACGACAAGTAATCGTACGGAGGTGGAGGAAGGCAAGATACACGACTCGATATTTTTTCTAGGTAGAACTTAAAGACCATGACGGGTCGTAGAGAACTATTTCTCGTCCAAATGGGTTCAATCAGTGTTGTTGGCTTGCCTCCTTGCCTGAAACTAAATTCCAACATCGCCTTGCGCCCTTGAGTATGTCTTTTCCGCTACTCTGTTCTGCACCCAACGTGCCTCTACGTTGCGACTAAGAGTTCGAACTCGCTTCGATCGCCCACCTCGACCCTAACAATGGCTCTCCCATTCTCATCTGACCTGATTCCATTCACCAAGCTCTTCCTCTGACCTTTTCCGTCGATCAAACCCAGTTGATACGTCGCCTTTGAATTTAAATCGATGAAACCCAAACCGAAAGTCGTAGGTCGCTGCGGTCCACGCAACACAAAACTCACCCCAGTCTCACCTTCAGCATGGCATCGTGCAACCATAACCTGTGGGAAGGGAACACTGTCCAATTTGGGTGCTGTAAGGGCAATCTGGTCCGGAGCAGAAGTGATAAGTCGTGCCCAATCGTCTCGCTTTGAGATGCGAGACCTAAAGATGTTCATGCATCCAATCAATGACAAGCCGCTATTCACGACAGCGCCATTGCCACTAGGAGAATCAACAAGTGGATGCATGCTTCCCTCTAGCTCATCGAGCAGGTCGCGCGCCAGCTCTTCCTCGCCAAATTCAGCGGCACACTGACTGAAGAGAGAGTACGCGAAGCCTGCGCCACTCTTGTAATTGCCAACGTCGATTTTGTCGGCGCCGACTATAGAACTTGTCAGAGAGTTGTTTCATACATCTGATAAGACGAAGCCAGATGATTATGTGACTTACCTAGATTCTCTAGCGTGAATTTGCCCTTCTCATTCTTGCGTACATGTGCTTCGCGTGAGACTAGCCACAGACGGCGAGCCAGATTTGGCATCGCAGCGCTGGAAGACGCTGCTGCACCAACATCACCAATCACACCTGCAATTCCAATCATTGGGAAACCGGCTGAAAATTTCATTAGCAATCCAATGCAAACATGGTCCGCTGAGGTTCAGGAAAAGGAGTTATGATGGAAGCTCTTTGTTTCCTTTTAATGTTGAGCGAAACTTACTGATTGCAGAACGTAGTGTGACGACGCTTCCATCGGCGTTCATGAAATCCCTCTCAAAAGCTTGGTGGTAACGTCCTGAAAGCAATGGTTCTACGCGACCTGTGTGTTTGAGAGCTTCATAAGCGATGGCGCCTTCAATACCGACAAGGTTGCAGAGCGTGTAGATCCAATTTGGCTAAAACGAATATCATTAGCTGCGATCGAGCGATTCAGCCGAAGGTTGGAGGTAAAGACTCACTTCACAAGGGTATAAACAGTACGAGCAGCTTTCCCAATTCTGCATCAGAGATTCGAAAATAGTGTCCTGGCTGTGGAGGTACGTCGCTCGCTTGGTGATGCGGAAGTTAAGCGAGTCTTTCTGGCTGTATTTATCGTCTCCTGTAAGTTTCTCGTATAGCGCTGTGCATAGCAAGATGTATCCCGTAACCATGATATTGTCGCGCACAGCCGGGTTCCAATCCTTTTCGAGAAGTTAATTTAATGCCATGTTCATGTGGCGGTTGAGTCATCGTACCAGTGTGAACTTGCCCCACAAAGACTCCCACTTCCAATAATTCATGACGTCTTGCGTCGTGCTCTTATCAATGACCTTCTGCTGCCCAGACTTGAGGTACCCATGGAAATTCGGCATCCAATGCTTCTGTACGAGTGCCAACGTCCATTGAAGACCGTATAACTGATATCGAAGAGCAGCGGTCTGGAACTGATCGATCCTGTTGTAGTTGGACCAATCATCCACGGCCTGGTTAGCAACCTGGACGAAATGCTGAAACATGCGTAGGTCATCAAGCGACATTTCCCTCTTCTCCCCTACATCCGGGATAGGCAGAGCGCGGGTCTTCCAAGCCGCTTCCTCCGTATCGAGTAGAACATTTCGCTTGTCCCGGAGTTTTAAAGCACGAGCCTGACGGCTCCGACCGCCGCGAATCACGAACATGATGAGTGCTACGACTAAGAGGATGGCGATCGGACCTGCCGGCTCCCACACCGAGTGTCTGGCGATACTAGTCGAGATGACAGCGGGTACGATCCAGTTGGCGAGCACGAACGCAAGGCCACCTGCGCCGAACCATGCAAAGATGGACAAAGGTAAGACGGCAACTGAGAGGGCTAGACCGATAGCACCAAGTATACCGCCAACGGCGAGGAAACCAGCACCTGGGAAGAGGCAAGACAGTCCAGCCACGCGAATATGATTGTTCTTGGATCCATAGAAGCCGAAGAGACCGGCTGAGGCGAGAACGGCATATTGGCATTGTGTTCTTCGCTGGTAGCGGTTGGTGATTGGATTAGAACCTGCGAAGGTGGGGATCGCGAGAGTGTCGAATGTTCCGGCACCAAGACCTATAGACATTGTATTAGCTTGTGTAGCAAGTAACTGGGCCAGTTTATGGCTTGCCTTGAGTTGCCTTTCCCACGGCCATGCTTTTTACGATCGCGGTGGGTTATTGCCAAACTGAATGTCGAGGGTTTGTTGAAGGCAGACTACATATATAGAGTTCTTGCAGAATGTATCGTTAGGACAGCGTACATGCAACACTTCCCCGCATGCGGGGTAGAATACTAACGAGAGAATGCGACAGAAAAGAAGTGTGCTTCTATCCGGCAATAGTTCATGAGATCGCAGACGACTTAGCGTTCGACTCAGTTTCGGGCGCGGTGGGCGACTCAGCGCCGGAGTCGATTGCCTACTCGGCGGTGTTTCGGCATGAGCGAGGGATAAGACAGGAGCGCTAGAACCCCTTCCTGTTCGCTCACTCCAAGGAAAATAGGGATGCTCCAGCCAGTGACATAGTTCGAAGCCGACTCGTGCCGGGTCGTCTTATTCTGGTACAATGTGAATAGTAATGCTCTGAAAACCGAGACGAAGAACATTGTTTCGTTTGTTCGTCATCATGCCACGAGCTAAGCCCTCGGACAGCGATGCTCCAAACGTCGATTCTAGCACACCTTCCGCGCCTCCTATTCAATCAAAATCGTCTATGTGACGAGTTGTCACATAGAAGCTGAAGCCCTGCTCTATCCCAGTCCCTGTCTCACCATATATGTCGACATTGAACGGCTGTCACACAATTTTTTAATTTGTGGAAGCAGCACTACAACTATACACGAGTAGCGTGCCTATCATTTTTATCAGTGTTTAAGCCGTGTCGTACACCTATACTGCTTGTCAGCTGACTCTAACATAGGTCGGGGAGTCATGATAAGTCTCGGATAAACTCACTATCATTCTTCGATGCGAGGGGCGTTAGGTCCACCGGTTCCCTGGCGGCCATAGATGGGACTGGGAAAGTATCATGCATTATGAAATCGTTCAATGGGTTACAAAGTATCGAAATTTGTTGAGGAAGCGAGAAATCTCATCATTGTGATGTGCTACCAAGGCTTGGATCAATAGCGTCAGAACTGTAGATTCGGTTCGAGCTCGTACGGTGTGGACCGATTTGTGTTTGAGTTACGAAACGTCTCTGAAGTTCATGGAGTGCCTGTGCAAATCGGCCGCGTAAGAAGTTCCTGTCTGAGCATAACATCCGGATCCAACCCCTGCACTAAGTCCGGAAACTCGATCCAAAAGCTCTCCAGAAGAGCCCATTTAGATCCATCCATAATCTGCCGTATGAACTCCTTGCTGACTTGCGGATCGCCGTCGTTCTCACGATGAATGAAGTTCCTCCCAAACCAGTCTCTAAGCCGTAGTGCGCAGCAGTAAAGGCCGATTACGTGCTCTAGGTCGTATCGAGAACGGTGTCGGATGAAGTTATCGCGCATCTGAGGCCATGGGAAGAAGTCGAAGCTGAGATGGTGCTCCTGGACGAGTTGTAGTGTTGTCGGGCGGATTGCTGCTGGGAAGCGAGAGAACGTGTCTGGAGAGGGCCAGACTAGCCACTATCCACAAATATCAGTAATTGTTTCTTTTGCTGCATTGCATGGCTAGAGGTTAATGGGGAGCACATGCCCGCAGGTAAAGATAGATGATCGACATAGCACCAAACTTCTCCGGTGGCAAGAAAGGCAAGTCAACGACTTCCGAATGCACAAAATTAGCTAGAGGATTACCAGAACCACCAAAGAGCAAGTCTAGTGCCCTTACAACCGGTGGACACGCCTCCTCTACGGCTGGATCAGCTCGAAGTTGCACCAGAAGTGGCGCAAATGCGGTTCCGCGTTTCAAGAACCGGTAGTTCTCGCTCGGTCTAGATAGGCTCCATGCTGGAGGGCGATTCCAGTCGGGTGACACGATTAGTTTATCTAGAAGTGTGAACGAAACGTTGATACTGTCTGGTGAGGTGCGAAATTGAGAGCTAGCGGCGGTGGATTTAGAAGTGAGAGAGGACGATGTATTCGGGGTGATGGAGCCATAGTCTACTGGAGAGAGAGCGCTGCCAGGCAGCGAGATTGATGCTGTGGATATGACTTCATTCGTCATGGATGGCGTAGCGATATAGTTGTCGCTTCCCCTTCTACCACCATAACTAGCATCACTGGCGGATGTGTGGTCGATCTGACGGGCCGGAGAGCTGGTCACGTAGCCGGTACAAAGTGTATTGACTTCTCCAAGTTTCCGTTCAAGACATCGGACTTTGGCCTCAAGATCGGCGATGTGTTCGCGCTCCCGCTGGCGTTTCTTTCTCTGGTTGTCTTTGTCTCGCTCTCTCTTGCGGGCCAGCGCATCTGCGGAGCGGTTGGGAGCCTGGCGGGAATGTGAACGGCAGGATGATGGAGTCGGAAGGGAGGCGATGTAGTCTTCCATTGTCAAAGACAGTTAGCAGAAGCAGTGACAGCGCGAGGAGTGTTCGACGTCGCTCACAGGAACAAGGTGGGCTGCGCTTATGTGCCCCGGCTTACGGCAGTTGTCCCCACAGTGTGCCTGCTACCCCGCGGGGGAGGTGCATGAGATCTGCAGCCGACAGCTGCCCCGCTGCCGCCTGACTCGTTGCTCGTGAGGGGCGAGTCAGCATCAGTTGAATCGGACGTCGATGACTAGCTTCTGCGAACGTCTCTCCGGGCATGGCTAAACGTCATCTTTGAGCTTTCTATATATACCATTTCTATTGTATCTACTGCCCCTCAGCAGTATCTCATCAGCAGTATCTCATCAGCACGCAGTCCGACATGGCGGCTTGCTGCGCCATCGGCGCTCTAGCTATCTACTATCTCATGTCCATTCACGCTCGACTCTCCGATTTCAAAGGCACTCGACCAGGACCTAAGAAGGTCGTTTCGGAGCTCTGTTACCCCATATCATCTCAGGAGGAAGGGCCTGAATCACTCCAACCAGAAGACAAGACTCGCACATGTCGATTGTTTCTGCGTGGGTTAACTTGTCAGAGTTGTGTTGCTGCTGTGGAAGATAGCCTCCTCTCCACGCCTGGTGTGCAAAATGCTTCCGTCTCTTTACACTCACTCAGTGCTTGCGTCACGTTCGATCCGCAGCGCGTCAACCAAGAGCGGCTTATCGCTGCAGTCGAGCAGACAGGCTTCGAAGCAATCGTCCACTCCGCATCGGAAGATTGGAAGTCCCAATGGACGATTGCTGAAGGACTAAAAGACGAGAATACTCGAGAATCAACGCGGAGGTTTCACATCTCGGCCATAGTTAGCTGCGTGCTCTTTTTACTGGAACTGGTCGAGACGTGGATCTCATCACACGGAACAGCCCTTTCGGGGTACCTGAAAGTCCTGAGTCCCGCCCTTGCTATTATTTCCATCCCTCTCTTGGGAGCTCCGATACATCGTGAAGCATATGCAGCTCTCGTACACTGCCGACCAAGCGCATCATTGCTCTCCTCTGCAGGATTACTCTCCGTTCTAGCGGCTGCTTTGGATCGCAGGCTTTCTGAGACGTCCTCCAAGTCACAAGACGTATCCGCGTCATTCTCCACGACATCCGCATGTATGCTCATGACAGTTCTTGCTGGGGGACGACTTACGAAAAGTTTCGTGTCCCAGCGTAGCACTAATTTCCCGGCTTCTCTGGCGTCTGCTATGCCAGACACTGCTCAACTCCTGCTGACCAACGCTGATAACGACACGCAAGCCAGTAGTATACCGGCACATCTCCTCCGCACCGGCGATAGGATCGTTATACAATCTGGCACTTCGGTCCCAGCAGATTGCATAATCACCACCGGCAACACATCTGTTCTTGAAACAATCGTGAAAGGGGAGACCACTCCCACGGCAGTTGGTCCGGCGGATAGCATCCTTGCCGGCTGCACCGTACATGGCGGACAAGTGATCGCGGAGGTCGTCCGAGTGGGCCAGGGAACATGGCTTGGACAGGCCCTTCAAGCAATGACCCAGGCTGATAAAGTCAGGTCTGCTGAGCAGTATTCATCAGATCGCTGGCTTGCTTCGTTTTCCACGATTGTCCTTGCTTTCGCAATTTCCGTAGGGGCAATCTCCATCGCTATAGGAGCGTCAACACAGATGGTTTTGAACAGGACTGCGACTATCATGCTCTGTGCTTGTCCTTGCTCCCTGGCAATGGGCGTATCAATATGTATCATGACCGCAACATGTAAGTCTGGGTTCACCAAAAGATAGAGTATGTACTGATCTGTATCTGTAGCCAACGCCTATGGAGTACGTATTCTTCTGAGACCCGGTCCTCAAATCGAAAAGGCAGCCGAAGCTCGCGTCGTCGTATTCGATAAAACAGGCACTTTAACCTACGGGAGACTAAGCATGCAGAGAATCCAAATTGCACACGAGTTCGAGTCCAATGCTACGAGACTGGCAGTCTTTTGGCAGATGGTAAGGGAGATAACCCAGACGTCGCAGCACCCAGTTTCCGCATTGTTGTACCACTTTTCTACAACGCACATTGCAGTGGAAGATGGAATTGAGACTGCCGTTCTTGTGTCATGGGAGGAGCAGTCCGGCCTTGGTCGCATGGGAACCTTCACTTTCCGCGACGAAACTTTCCATATCGCCGTTGGCAGTCTTCGCATGATGCAAATGCAGAATATTTACGTTGACATAGACATGAACGCTCAGGTGACAGACAATACAGCTTCTCTGGGCACCGTCTACATCTCCATCAACGGCTGCATCGCAGGAAGAATACAATATGAAGACAAAATCGTGCCAGAAGCCAAATCGCTCATTCGGCAGCTACACTCTAATGGATTCCGAACGTACGTCATGACGGGCGACACTGGGGCGTCTGCCAAAGCCATCGCGAAGCAAGTCGAGATCCCAATCGAGCACGTTCACGCCTCCTTGCTACCTCATGAGAAGGCTGCGCTAATCGAGCAGTTTGAGCATCGATACGGGCCCGTCGTCATGGTTGGTGATAACTTGAACGATGCTGCAGCGCTTGCGACGTCGAGCTTCGGCGTCGTCGTGTCTCAGCGGACAGTAGGAAAGCAGTCAAATGTTGGCCACGCTTATGTCTCATCCATCTTGTCATCACTTCAGGCCGAAGCCGATGCGTTCCTCTTACCGTCAAGCAGACCAGGCAGGAGAATTGCGTCAAAAGGCGGTGATCATCGGACAGACCAAGCGAGCGAGATTTCTGGCTTGCAACGTATCACGTATATCCTCGGCTTGACTAGGGAGATGAGCAAAAGGATACATCGGATTCTTTGGTGGTCGATGGTATATAATTTCGTTGCATTGACCCTGTCGTCAGGTGCTTTGGGCGCCATTTTCCCTTACTCTATAGCCGAATGGTTGACCTTCAGCCCGTGAGTAATCTGTGACTTTTCCCCAAGAATATGCATGAGATGTAAGCGAGCTAATTAGAGACGCGACAGCACCTCGGCAAGCGTAGCCATGTCATTAAGTAGTGTTGCAACGTTGACGTATTGTCTTCGGCTTGAGAACTGGCGGCTAGGATAGACGACAGGAAGTCTTCTAATGGGTTTGTTCGGTAGTAACTAGCTAGATAATCTCTTTTTTTTTTTTTTTTTTGAATCTCTATTACCCTAATAGTATTCCATAATAATTTAAGTTGGTTTTATAAAACGCTTAGGTAAAAAAATACTAATATATATATATATATATATATTAAACTTCATTTTATTGAATTTTTTAAAATAAATTTTTATAATGTAATATAATTCTTTCTTATAGATAATTTATAATAAAATTAATTTTATTTACACTAAGAATATCAAGCTACATAAACCCTTGATTCCACTATTTTCAACTCCCATATCCCCCACAAGGTATACAATTAACCTTCTAGCCGATATTATGCATGCGCGTCGAGGTTGCCAATGCTTTGGACATTCCAACCGCAATCAAGATGTCGCTGGCGAAGCAACAAAAGCAACCGCTAAGAAACAACTCAAGGCAACCTGGCAGTCATGTCCTGCAAGTTCGCCACTCTTGCTCCCGATTGGGGAGATCCACTGATCGTTCTACAAGTAATTCCAACCGTGGATGTAAATAACCATCATTTGGAAGCAAATCAACAACCTATAAGACTGGATGAATTTGAAGCCCACTGTACGAACATGAGGGCTGATTGGGAACAAGTTCTCTCCACAGCCCAGATCTCATCACAATAGCATCAAAGGAGGGAGATATTGAGAGGGTAAGAGGCAGGGAGGATATCCTTATCGTCTAAAAGCTACCCATCCCTTACGCTTGTCAACATCCACGAAAAAGCCCACATTCAGCAATGCTTTGGAGTGCGTTGATTTGCATATGACTTCTGACGTAATAACATGAAGGATGCGCCAACAAAGCTATTACTAGTGCTGAAGGCAAGCTAGATTTGGACGCAATAGACTTTAATCGTAGGGATGAACTAACGACTTTCCGGACTCACAAACTGTCGATGAGGAATTCGGTTCGTCAGAGAAACCATGTTGACTTTCAGAACAGGGTTCTCAATACCCAATGCTGACGCATTTTAGCGACGAGATAACTGCATTCCATCTGCTCTGATCAACGCTAGAAGCAGACACAATGCCGTAATTCGAACCAAAGATGACAACAGAAGTTTTGTTCTCCTGTTCTGAAACGCTGTGGGAGTAATAGCCAATATCTGACGGGACCCTACTCCTTTTAAGCTGTTGTTACACCGACAGATATCCCTCCATGTGTAGTTGGCTAGGTACCAGTGCTTTCCCTTGGTGAACGCGGAGCCATGATTTGAGCGGAACTGGAATGAATTCTAGCAATCCTGTCCCGATAGTGCGTATCTTGGCGACTGATTCTGAGTTTCATTGCACATAGTAAGATGGTAGTGCCGCAGAACGGCATGCGAGCTGTTTGCCATGCACGACACTATCGCATCATGATCGAAGAACACTGCTATAGTAGAGACTTTCCCAACGTTGCAGTGTCTAACCAAGAGATTGATGCGACACCTCAGGTTTCTGGCCATACACCACGATACTACATGGCGACTGTTAGCAATCTCCCACTTGCATAAAGCGGTACTCTTTGGAGAAGGGTCCAGTCACTTACACTGGCCAGTACGAATGGATTGCTCGGTTCTGGATATCCTTTCGACAAGCACTCAAGAAGACCTGTACTTCTGGCATACTCATTCCCAGGATCTCCATGAATGGGCGGGCGCTGAATCCATATAAGCCATCAAGTGTGTTTACCATATTCCAGCGTCCTAAGTCCTTCAACTTAGGATCCTTGGGCCATGGATTCTGCGGCCACTTATAGTGTTCTATCACGACTTCTTTGAAGCCAATCTCGATCATCCATTGTTTGTAACGACCAGTGTCTGCAGGATCCCGACCAATAGCAATCATGGCTTTGGAGAAGAGTTCATTCCAGCGTTGCCATTCCGTGCCCTCCATCGTACCGTCGTCAGCAGCAATAGGCAGGAGGACATCTTGCAGCTCCAACCAGCCTCCAGGTCTCAACGCATCATAGGCTTGCTGTAGGAGTCTCTTCCCGTCGGAAAATGACGAGAGCAAGCATCGGCCATGTACGTAGTCAAATTTCTGACGAAACGTCCATGGCTGCTCGTAATCGTCTACTTCGAATTTGCAGTTTGGCGGTACGTACGTGGGTTGCATTGGGCTGAGATCGATGCCCAGCACGTTGCACTCGGGATGCTCATCTGCGAAATCAAGGCACCAGATGCCTGTGCCGGTCCCCAGATCCAGCGCTTCTTCCAACTGTCCGGTGATGGGAGCGAGTCTCAGCTTGCCATCAAACGTGCGCAGGAACATCTCGTGCTGCATGTCCAGGCGTTCCTGCTCCTGCTCATCTTCCGGGAGGAAATACTGGCCATCTCGATAGCGGTGGTACGCGCGGCCGTTGAGTCGAATGCTTTCCAACAGACTCGACCTCAATGACTGCGTGAAGCTACTCGATGTATCAGAGCCTACCGCCGAGTCGGAGTCCGGAAAGTGAGCGTCTGCCGTGTTGTTGTCATTATCGCCGTCGTCGTGGTCAGCCATCGTCGCGACGTGGAAAGGGGTCAGGACTGACAAGAAGAACAGGCCCCATGGGTTCCACCGACGGCCAGCCTCCTCGACTATGTATGAGCTCTGCTCGCGCTCCGCGGCTGAGGTACCGTATTGGCCTGTGTCTGACTGGCTGCTGACGACGGTACGATGGAGGGCACGGAATGGCAACGCTGGAATGAACTCTTCTCCAAAGCCATGATTGCTATTGGTCGGGATCCTGCAGACACTGG
>Ga0115843_1002_pt1 | contig 30645 bp, 31 predicted proteins | sample InSIn4SAF170_2_FD_83857 | JGI IMG/M metagenome (GOLD analysis project Ga0115843, IMG submission 83857) | reverse complement strand
GGAGAAGGAGATGAAGGACGAGAAGGAAGCGGAGCGACAGGTACGCGGAGAAACGACTCATGGGAGCGCAACTGCATTTGCATTTTCAACAGCAGATCGCTAACAAGGGACACTATAGCGACGCATCCAAGCACTCAAGGACAAGCGAGCCGCAAAGGCGGAGCGGGAGCGTTTCGCAAAGATGGAGGAGAAGATGCACAAGAAGCGTGTCGAGCGCCTGAAGCGGAGGGAGAAGCGCAACAAGATGCTCAAGTCGTGAGAATAACGTCGAGTGGTCGAATATGTGATCGTGTTCTCTGCATTTCATGTCCCATGACAGTACCCAGCGAGAATTTTCTCTGCCAAAGGATCGCCGCGCAACCGCTTCGGAGACGAGAGGGGCGGCACGAAGAGAGAAGCAGCGGGTTGGAACCACACGGTAGCGACCGTCACGGCGTCCCGAGTGACTACTACGAGTAAGACAGTCCGGTTGGGTGGCACAGATAGAGCACGGCGAACGGCACGCATTTCAGGGCAAATATATATGGACGAAAGGGAAATGAGCGGGACAAAATGGCTCCTTCATATTGTATGAATCGCGAAAGATACCATTCAGGAACTCGAAGAAAAGAACATATCCAGTGACCATGGAAAAGATCTTGAAATCACATCCTCATACTTATTATGCTACTCACATCCGTTCTGGGGGGCTGCCGACTTTATCGATTGCGCTCTCGGCGGAAAGCGTCATAGCTCCGCCCTTTTCCCCCCCAACGTCTGAAGAACAAACAACCCATCCCGGTACCTGCATCGGGAACCTCCATCCCCAGACACACCACTGCTTCAGCCCAACCAGCCAGGCAAGTCAGAGGCCCACCATGGAGTTTCTCCGTAGCCCAGGAGGTCTGGACGTCGGCACCAGCCTGTCGCCTACCTCCTCACGCTCCACGATCAAGCCCAAGCTGCATCGCTCGCATACGGCGCTCCCTAGCATCACGACGAGGGCGACCGCAACACGACGGACGACCCATAACGGCGCTCTGGACGAGGAAGGTACCGGCGCAGCGGGCAGACAGCAGGAGAAACATAAGAGCAGCGGAGGCTCCAGACGACCGCACCTACACGTGCGATCATCGCATAGCCATAGTTACAAGCCGCAGCAGCATCATCATCATAGGCATCTTCAAAAGGAGCCTCCACTGTCGCAAGAGCAGCAGAACAGCTCTTCGTCCAGCCGGCATCACCACAACAGTCATTCGCATCGACATCACGGGTCGTCTGCCAGAGACGCTATTCAGTCTGCTATTCAGCTGCAGCCGCCGACTTCGTTCGGAGATCTACTGAGGACAGGGACAAGAAGCACGGGACCTTCGGCGCCAGGAAGCAGGCAGGAGAGCCGCAGGCAGAGTCTCGCCGTCGGCATGTCAGATGGCCTGGGTAGTGGTAATGGGGATTGGAGGGTAGGTGCTGGCGCCGGGTCTGGATCATCAAGTGGAGGAGGCATGCTGGTGGTTGCGACAAAGGAGGGTTTGGAACGGCAGAAAGAGAAAGCAAGGCTACGACAGGAGTGAGTTTAAACCCGCTGATTTATACTGCTGGAGAAGTATATGGAAACTAACCTTATTCCTGCGTCAACAGAGACATTCGAACGACGCTATCCTCCCTTCTGCAGAATTCACTCCGCTCCACCCGCCGGTTGGACGACACATACTACTCCATCCTATCACACGTCTCCTCTCTCCGCACGACCATTACGAATCTCCAAGACCTCAGCAGCCTGACCCGCACGCTTCACGACACGTTCCAGACCGACACCTCCGCATTATCGGAATCCATAAACTCGCAAACCACAGCCTTCACCTCGACTTTTGAAGCGCAGACGCAGCGGATCGAGGCCTTAGAAGAACGCATCAAGAGAAGCAAAGAACGTGCCGAAAAGCTCGACGACCGCCTCGAGGAGGCAAACAGACGCGTGCAGCAGTGGGAGGAGTGGGACAAGGAAGAAGGCGAGAGGTCGAAGCGGAGAGTCACCATCATATGGACGGTAATAGGCATCGTGACCGCCATCCTTGTCCCCTTACTCTTTATTTCTTCGTTCAAGCAGGACACCGAACCGACCGTTAGACCGTGGAAGATGGTGCTGCAGCACCCGGAGCAGCAGCAACAGCAGCCACTGGGCGGTCTTGCGGCGTCGATCATAGACTCCATACCGCGCAAGTTGCCCGATGCCGCTGCTCTGGACAAACGGTTGGACACGGCGTCTATGCCTTCGGAAGTCAAGAGCATCTTGAGCAGTGTCCGGGCAGCTCCTTTTGCCGCTGAACCTGCTTCGTCCAAGGGGGACCGCACGACAAGCGTGGATGCGAGCGATACATCGTCATCTGCGCCTGCCTCCGTGGATCCGTTGGTGCAGATTTTCGACGAGTTGTAAATAATTACGTATATTTCCTTTTTTTCCCAGTTTTTGATTTGATCACAGCCTTATACCAACCATTTCATTTCCCTGCATTCCTGCAGTTGCTACCTATCTTCTTTTATTTAGTCTCGTACGTGGCTCATGATCAAGAGTCTTTAAATTCATCCAAGCCTTCCCTCACACGCGGCATAAAGTAAAGATATGGATGGTATCGTAAGAAAACAGTCGCTCTCTCGCCGCTTCTTCAGAGAGCTTTTAAAGCTTTTCAACAATCAATTTGATGCAATTGTCTCGCTCTCGTTTACATGCTAACTCCTCTCCTTCCCATCTATGCCTGGTAACTCTCTGTAAATAACTAATTAATGCCATCCAGTGTATGTACCCCTCCCCATTCCTTCGATCCAAAAAAGTGTGACCCTCACCACCTGTATCCTATGTACCCAAAAAGTTGAGGCTGGAAGAATCAAACAAATTCCGTCTCTGGTATCTATCCGGTCCCACGAATCCCAGTGGTGATGCAAGAACAAACAAATAAAAAAGAGGACACCATCCTCAACTGCAACTAAACCCTCCCCCCTCATTCCTATTCAAATCATATTTGAAGAAAAAGACGCTGCTTCCCCATAATAGACCTTTCTTCTTATTCCGCCAACACCATCCTCAACATGGACAGGAAATTGGGTTGCATCTTGTACACCTCCTCGATGACGGGCTTTGTCGGCTCGCCAGACGTCCTCTTAAGCTTGTCGGCGATGCGTTGCCTGCGTTTGCGCTCCGCCGCAATGGGGTCGGCGAGCTCCTCGTCGTCGAGCTCGCTGTCAGACTCGTCGAAGCTGTCATCGGCTATGTCGAGAGATTCGAGATCCGCCTGAGAGAAGGGGGTGTTAGAAAAGATGTGCCGATAAGGTTACGAGAGGAAGCTCTTTGTGTAAAGGAGAAACATAGGAACAAAGTGACTAACCTCATTGAGACCGAAATCGGACGAACTGAATTTGTTCATGCCCGGTATCATGTCCATGTCGTTCTCGTCGCCACCGCCAGAAGCCATCTTTTGCCTGGTCCTGTCCTGATGCCACCTCTTCCTTGCCATCTGCCATTTGATCAACGAGTTGATCTCGCCGATGGCCTTGTCCTTGTTTATCAAGCCTTGCTCCATCGCCCCTTGGAACAGCGCGTTCATATCTAACCTGCCGCCGCCACTGGGCCCTTTTCGCAAGAACTGGAGGATGCCTTCCAGCCATCCCATGAGCTGGTCGAACAGACCGTTGTCGTGAGTGTGTACCTCATGCACGAACTTATAGAAGTTGTCCTCGTGACGTGCACAGAGATCAATGAAGGCTTGCACGGTCTGGTTGGGGTCAGCAGAGACGTCCTGCCGTTGCGCTGATTCAACCACACGGATAGTGTCGTCCACGAACATGGCGAAATCGGTGATGGAGTTGTATACATTGGCCGACTTATAGACACGGACGAGCGGTTCGTAGAAGATGGTGAAAAGATCGCGGAAAAGATGCAGTGTCGTAGGCTCCTCGATGATCTCGAGCATCATGGCCTTGTCGCGCTGGCGAAGCGCGAGCTTCAACAACTGTTTCAGGTGGGCGAAGAGTTCTGCGCCCTGCTTCATCTCCTTGTCAACATTTTCAACCGCGTTATTCCAGGCTACGTAAGCATTGAACACTGTGCCAATTTGCTCGGGTGATAGCTCAGGGCCAAATTGGTCGGAGCGAAGAATCGCAACGACAATATCAATCTGCTCGGCAGTCGCTTCATCGCGAATAGCTTCCTTGACATCTTCATCCGCTGTTGTGAAGGCCTTGATCTTCTCGACGTAAGTCTGATCCTCGATCTTTTGCGAGGCTAAAGAGTCAAGAGCACGCTGGACAGACTTGATGCCGTCATTTATCGCCAATCCGAATATCCTCTGCAACAGAGATCGTGCGCCGAAAGGCTGTGCTAGGAAGAGATCCAACACGCCACTCATGACGGCGGCAGGATTGGCAATGCGAATAACGTTTTTCAGCACGGTGTACGGCACCAACGAATGGATCCGCTTGGCTTGAGCAAAAAGCTCAGGTGAGTTGTCTTCGGCGAGGAAAAGGTGGTAAATAGTTGCCGCGACTTCGATTCGAAGCCACTCGGCGAACTTCTGGTACTCGGGCTTGAGCTCTGCAATCGTGTTCTTCGCACGAATCTCTGAAAACAAGTTTGTGAGACCGTCTAGGTATCCGAGTTAGTGAAAAAACGTCTTAACACCCCAAGGAATAAAACTCACTCCTCTCGACAATCTCCCTTCGGAACAGCTCCATATGTACGTCAAGCTCTTGTGCACGCTTCCGAGCAATCTCATAGAACTTCTTTTGTTCATCCAGTCTCTTCTCGTCCATTTCTTTTCTAGCTTCAACGTCTTCCATCTCTTCTTCATTAAGTATTATCGGGTTGCCAGTCAAGAATTCCTTCATGGCGTTCGAATGAGCTATCTGCTCGTTCTGCAGAAATGTGCGAAGAAAGGCCCGTAGTGACACACGCTGCTGCTCTCGGTACAGAATCTTCGGTTCTTTTATCCGCACACTCTCGCCAGACGCACGAGGTGAGCGGCCGCGAGGGGTGCTCAACGAGGTTCGTGATGAGTTGCGCTTATGACCGCCGCCAAACAGGTAACCACGCAGTCCACCACCGCCACTACCAGTTTCCTGGGGTTCGAGCGGCTCGGCCAAAGAAACATTAGTTGATCCGGACGATATGGAGTCGTTGTCGTCATCGTTCGAATGCAAAATCCCGTCTTGCTTCGATCTTCTAGGTAGTGGAGAGAGCACTTTGCCAGGTAGTTCTAATCGGATCTTCTTGTGCAGTTGTACGAAATCGGCATAACGACGGCCAACGTATATCTCATCTTTACCAACCTCTTTCACTCGTATTAAATATTCCTTCAAAGTATTGTTAGTGATTGGGTCTGAATCATGGAAAGAGCACCGTTGTGAGACACCTACGGCATGTGTGTGGTATCTGACGTGTCGCTTGACGGACGTTGTCCGGACGCTAGCAACATTGACGTCCCAGCCATTGATGTTGTGGCCCTGCGGTACATTCACGACGAGACCGTTTTCCTTTGCGCCACGGTCGACGACTTCCATTTCGGAGAAGCGAATGCGCTCCTCGTAGCCGGAGGCGGTGGGTATCCCAGAGACCATCATCAGCTCTACCAGCTTCTCGGCTTTCTGTGCCAGCTTTCTCCGCTTGGTCTGCTCCAGTCGGTCTTCCGAAGACGAGATGTTCTTCTTGGCGAAGGATTCGAGAAACTGCACCAGAACATCTCCAGGTTAGTTGGGTGCGTGCAACTCGCCAGGATAGGGTAGGTGGGCGCTTATGGCCCAACAACTTACGACTTGCAGCTTGTCCTGCCAAAACTCCTTCTCCCTCGCCTTGTCCAAAAATGGGAAATTGCGGACATGATGCACGAACATGTAGCGCAGGATGGGGAGCTCCGAGTCTTCGGGCGCGACTTCGCCAGCGTCTGAACGGAATGGGGCGCCGAACCGCTGCAGAGCTGTGGGGGAGTTGAGCTCAGCGATTTCCTGCCGCACTTGAGAAGAGACGAGCTCTCGCTTCAAATCTACAGAGGAGTTGTCAGCATGCCATTATTCGTCCCAAAAAAAAAAAAAAGGTCGAGTCCGGGTGGCGTACAGTGCTCCTGTTTACCGGTGAGGATCGATCCAGGCGGAGGGATGGACATCTTGGAGGCATATGAGGGAGCTGAGCGCTGGAGCTCGACTCTGGAGGGCTTCAAAGAGGACTCGGGCTCGCCAGAGGGCGGGACGACGGATTGAACAGCAGTGGTAGGCTCTACTCCGCCGTTGAGAGTAACGACGGGCGTGGTGGGAGCATCGGAGGCCATGGTTGTTGGGCGGAGGAGGGCGGTGTTGGGCGCAGAAGGAGGGGGAGAGTAGCAGGAAGCAGAAGAGAATTAAAAGCGCAGAGAACGAGGGAGCGCGGCGGGTATCACGGCAGGAGTCGACGCGTGGACGGGGAGGCGAAGCGTCACGCAGCAAAGGGATGTCTTGGAGGGAGGGTCTGGTGGATGGCTGGCTGGGTAGGCTGGGGAGGTCCTGTCTCGATGTTTGGCAGGTCGGTCGAGGAGGAGGGGGATGACCTCAGCGGGGAGGGAGTAGCGCCGAAAAGGAGGACGGGCGGGAGGGAGGCAGCAGAGAGATATGAGCGAAGGTGATGTCTGTTCCAGTTTCAGCACCGGGGGAGGGGAGGGGAGCAGGCCGTGTATTGTATTCAGGACGCGGGCAGCAGGATGGTGTTGCAGGCGCTCCCTCGCCGTGTGTTTTTTTCTAACTTCCATGAATCCAGCGGATGACGCAGTGCATCTCTGCGCCGCCTTGCGCGTCCCTCCCTCCCTGCCGTGGCCGTGGCTGCGGCGGCGGGCACAAGCACAAGGCACTCGCAGGCCAAGCCCGTCTTTGCCGTCCGCTCGTCCCAGACGAAGACGCGAGCGAAACACCAAAGGAGCGCTCTCCGCGCGTTCCGGCCGTTGCGGCTGCTGCTGGCGGCGAGACGAGAGGCCTCGAAACACGCGCCGGCGCCGCCTGGCTCGGGCTGTGATTCGGCCGTTGCAGGTGGCCTCGTCAAAGCTGCTTCTCGAAGCTCTTTTCCAATAATACTTCATGAGGTGGCAGGGCAAAACTTCGCCAGAGATCTCGGTCGATCCCGCACACAAGCTCCACCAAGGGTCCTCCTAGTCCTCCTAGCCCCATCGAGGGCGGACATCATTCCACTCAACACACTAATCACGGCGTAACAAGCACTCAAAGACACCTAATTCATTGATCGTATGTTTGCCAGTCTCTGTTTCCTGTTGATACACCACGATTTTGAAGACCCTTGCACCCCATGCGGTCTTGCCGCTCAACGCCGGCGTCCCTCTGATGCTTCAGGTACCATCACCATCGGCGACGCAAAAGCAATGCAAAAGAGTATGAAAGAAAGAATAGAGTACAATCCAGCGTTCCCAAGCCTTCCCCTGCCCACTTTCTGTCGCTGCGAGACCCTTCTTCCAACGCCGTCTGCACGGGCACGGAAGGGCGACAGAGCCGTCTCAATAGTCGAGCACTCCATTTCCGCTGCCGTCGGCGGCGTCTAAGTCCTCGTAACTCTTCAAGCTGCGGCCCTGTACCGCTTCTCGCGGTCCCACCGTCGCCGCTCCTCCTTCGGTGAACCGACCCATGCCGTTCGGTCGTCCATTCATGCTCCGAGGGGGTGTCAGCCTTCCAGAGCCATTCCAGCGCATGCCTCGCTGGTCCTTGGCCTGCCGGTCGTATGGTCCCGACACCCTGTTGTTATACCGATTACCTTGTCGGCGCATTGCTCCACCTGAATGGCGGTCATCCGGACCAAAGTTGGCCGGGCTGATTCCTTGCTGGGCCAGGAACGCCTGGAACGCTGCCGGATTGGGCACCCCTGAGCCAACGTTGAATGGCATGTTGGACAGGTTGAATCCGCGCGGCGTTCCGCTCGGCGCATGGTTGTTCAGCGGGAAGTGGCCATTGCTGTTGGCGTCGCTGCGGGAAGGCGCAATGTGTGCGGGGTCAAGCACGTAGGCATTCGTGAGCTCAATCTGTCATCGGTTAGCAAACGAAGTCAAGGTGACAAAGATTCACAAAATGAGCTTACATCATGCCTCAGCTTCTCGTACCATTCGCCATGCCGCTTCTCGACGTGCTTCTTCCAGAACGGTGCGCCTTTGAAAAGTTTTGTACAGTCCGGAACCTTGCAGCGGAACTTGGCTTCGTCTTCCTGTTTGACGAATTTCATGAGCTCCTCGTCAACTGCCTCCTCTGTGGGCTTGCCGCCCAACTTCCTGATGTCCACGTTCTCCGGCTCGAGAATCTGGAGAAGCTTGTCTTCGAAGGTCCTCACCCAATTGAAGGCTCGTTGCAGCTGTTGCTGATTCTTGCTGCCTGGCTTCATATACTTCTTCTCTTGCTCTGGCGAACCAATCTCTCCTTCGTTGTCTTGCTTCTTGAGCGGGAAAGGCAGGCCTGCTGCGCTGGCTTTTGCAGCTGCCTTGGCCGCGGTAGTCAAGCTGGAACGTGGTCGGCGAAGATGGCCGCCCGGGCATTTTCGCGTCAGCTCGTGGACAGAGTCACTCTCGAACACGCAGAAGAAACAGAAGCTGTAGACTCGGCGGAGGTACTCCACGAACAGATCCAGCTTCTTCTTCTTCGCAAGGAGATCCTCATCGTCGACTTCCTCGTCGTAAGCGCCTTCTTCCTCGTCATCAATGGCGCCTTCTTCTCCTTCTTCCATCTCGTCTGGGTCTTTCTCGGCCTTCCTGGACGCGACAGGGGCGTTCACTGGAGGCTGAAGCCATCCCTTACTCCGCAGGTCGTCGACGCGCTCCTCAATCTTAGCAGCCCCGTTGTAGCCTTCGCCGAGTCCTTCATCGAGCTTTATCACTAGACGCTGAGCCAATTGCAAGTCTCTTTCGATTCGTTCCGGGGCCGAGAAAAGGTCCCACAATGCCTTCTTCCTAGGTGCCGCAGGTGGTTCGTGGACACCGACGTGGCAGGTAAAGTCCCCTCGCTCTTCGTCATGAATCGTCTTCCCATTGAGTGCAGAAAGAGCTTTGTGTGCGGTGCTGATTGGAGCATCTGCGTTTTCCTCGTCGTTTCGAATCGCACCCTCCTCGCCGTCTTCATCGTCTCTCTCCATTTCTTCGGCTCTATCCTCCTCCTTTATGATCTGATTATCACCAGGGTTCAAAATCACCCAGCCGATTCTGTGACATTTCTTAAGTGGGTTAGGGTCGCTCAAGCTGAGCCACTTGAATCCACCCGGGCCATCGCCGAGGTGCTCCTGGCAAAAAGCTTCCATCTTGGCACGACTAACGGTAGGTGCGATGGTCTTGATCAGGAGCGTCGGTTGTAGAGCAGATTCGTCGCGGAGCTCTCCGCCGCGGCTGGGGACCAGGTCACCGACACCAAGCACCTCGTTTGCTGCAGTTGTCTCTCCCTCTTCTTTCTCGACGATGCCACCGGCTCCATTGCTTTCGTTCTTGTAGATGCCTTCCAAGGTGAATTCATCAAAAATGCCCGATTCCAAGTCGGTCTCCCATCGTCCGAACGCCTCCTTGCGGAAGTTGCCCAAATGCTGGCGAAGCACATCTCGAGTATCGGCCTCGTACCTCTCTTTGAACCATTCTTCGCCCTTGTGCTGCTGCACAAAAGTACGAGCCATTTGTACCTGGAGCTTTTCCTTGTATGCATCGTAGGCAGTTTGGATGAGCTCGCGCTCTTTGGCTTTGTCCTCGCGCGATTCACGCTCTCCCTTGACCGGCGCAGGCCTGCGACCACCATTCTTTTGACGTTCGCGTTCCTCCTTTACTGCCTGATCCATGCGCCACCATTCTGCGAAGTAATTGAACCCGACTTGATAATCCAGGCTCATTGGATTTGGGAGTGGATTCGACGTTATGGGTGCAGCAGAGGCGTCCTGCCCTGGGACGTAGCGATCGATCCCAGGTTGAGCACCATGAGGAGATGATCGTCGGCGATGGCTCCCGTCATCCCTTCCACGATAGAAATCATCTCGTCCTCGATCTCCGGGTTGGTATCTATCGATTTGCTGAGGCGAGCGGGACCGGTTGCGACCCGGACGAGTACGAGGCCCTAAACCAGATGGTAAGCTTTGGTTTACGTGCATTCGCCATCCCTTCAACATCTCCAGATAGCCAACTTTGGCACCCCGGATTAAGAATGCTGCGAGATGGATGCGAACAATGTGTGCTTACCAGGAGATCTCCTGCGATAGGAATCACCGGCTGGGCGGCCTTCCTCTCTAGTGCTACGATGCGTAAGCGCTTGCGACAAACGAGTCGAGGTGTGGGGATAGCTTACCTGTAGCTGTCCATATCGAGTTGTTGTCGAGTAAGGAGATCTTGCTCGCAGTGGTGCGACGGTAGTCAGAAGAACAAATCCGGGCGCCGAGTGTAGCACTGTCACGCGGTGATCGTGGAGGGGATTGAATGAAGGACAGGCGTCCAAAAGAAGCTGTTTGCCATCATGGCATCTCGTTAGAGCGGTTCGCTACCAGAGACGAGGAGGAGGTGTCAAGCGGAAAGACGAGGTTCGTGCAGGGGCAAAGCGGAGACAAGAAAACAACGGCATGGACACCGAAGAGGGCGCAAAGACATTGCGCTTCGGACGCCAGAGGCAGCTGGATGGAAGAAAAAGGAAGAGGGAGGTCGGAGGAGCAGCAGTGGCTCTTGAAGTTGCAGACAAGAGGGAAGAAGACACACAAGGGGACGGGGAGAGCTACGAGCTATAGGTGCAGTAGAAGAGGAGAGGAGACCAACAATGAGTGAGAGTGCTACCGGCAGCAGAGCATATCAGAATGCCTGGCCCGGACGAAGCGACTGGCCGTCTGGATGAGGTGACGATGAGAAGGGGTGGTGGTGAGGTGAGAGAGGTCGCCGGACGAGGGTGTCAGGACGGAGTGAAGGCGAGGTCACGACACGACACGAGCAAGAGGCTGGGGGCGGCGTCGGCGTTGCCCTGCGTTCCTGCCTGCCCGGTCTGCCGGAGCGTGACACCTCCAGCTCCGTCTGTCGGCAGACGCTGACCACAGCACGCTGGAAGCATCGCATCTGTGTCGCCACGGCAGCATTGTGGAATGCAGTCAGTCAGACGTTCCAGCCAGAACAACGCTTCTCAGGCATGTTGCTGCGGAAGGTGCACGAGCGCGGAATGAAGGATAAGGATCGGAGAATGGCTTCAAGCACCACCATGTTGGTGATACATTCCTCCCAGAGCGTCTTGGACTCGATCTCAAGTAGGAGCGGTGGTTTTGTAGCACTTGTGCAAGCTCAAGCAGCCGACTGAATGCCTACTTCAGTACTGTAGCAAATAGCTCAGTCGCTCGCTGCGCAATTGTCGTCCACCAGCAAGCAACGCTTGCACAGCTTGAGGGTAGATGACGGCGCACCATAACCCCATCGAAAGCTCCTCATTGAGCAACATTCATAGCAACAAGAATATGTTTGCATTCAAACATGACCGTTGCAGGTACTCACCTAGCTCAGTCTCCTCGTCGAAGCCCCCGAGCTTCTGCGTGCGCCGGACAAATGAGTTGCTTCAAGATCGTGAACATGCAGCCCTGCAGTGATTCAATGAACCCGCCGAACACCAACGCCGTTCATCAAAAACGTGCTTTCAAAAACTCCACCATCAAAGACTTGGCCACGTGCGTACCTAGCTGTAGGGAGATGTTCCCGTCCTGGTCCCTAAGCGTTCCCAGCGCCGGAGTGCATGAACGTGTTCCTGAACTCGGCCCTCCGATACCGAGGCATGATGATTCGCCTTGCGGATCGACTGATGGCAGCGAGATCCATGACGTTGCGTGCAAGCCAGCACCGTTCGTCCGCAAACACACGCAAGCTGTTCTTTCCCAACGGCCGTGGAACGCACGAGAACTTCGTCATTCGTAAAATAAAGATCGCAATCAACAAACCTGAAGAATCTCTTCCTTTTACCACTCTGGATACAAAATATCGCAAAGATTAGCTGGCATCATGACAACGCACATCCCTTCCCTCACGCTACCGCGCGCGGTCTTCGAGCAACCGGCAGCATCAGTCCTCCTTCCAGTCCTTCTCGGCACGGCGGTTGGCTTCGGGCTCAGTCGTGAGTATCTCCTGTGCGGTTGTTCCATAACGGAGTAAACTCCTTTGGCTCACCCCCCTTTCCACAGCAGACAAGACCAAGTCGACCTACAGGCAACTAAAGCAACCTCCTCTCAATCCTCCTGCCTGGGTCTTTGGACCAGTATGGACGGCCCTGTACGCCAGCATGGGCTATGCCGCGTATCGAGCGTGGACCATTGGCTCAAGCTCTTTCGATCCGCGTGTGGTTGATCTTGCAAAGGTACGAGCTGCCTGCCCATCTGTCGTTGTAGTGATGTCAAGTCAAGGAATGGTTATAAACTAATCTATCTTTCACGTTCAACAGCATGGAGCAACACTTTACACCATTCAACTGGGTCTCAACTTGATTTGGACGCCGCTCTTCTTCGGCATCAGTAAGCCCATCTTAGCTGCTGCTGACATCGTCACCCTCACCGGCACCGTGGGATACCTTGCATCCGTCTGGTCCAAGATTGACCCTGTCTCCGCATGGTTGTTGGCACCGTATTTGGGCTGGCTAGGGTTTGCAACTTATTTGAACGTAAGTACATCTTCGATCGTATCCAGCCGATGCCGTATACTGACGACATTCTAGTTTGGCTGTGGAATCAAGAACAACTGGGATTTTTCGAGCGCTGTTCAGGGCAAGAAGATCGAGTAAATTCAATCCCGTGTAGGAATACTTGCGATGTACTTTCGTGATTGGGCGTGATCGCGCGTGGTTTGCATGGCTTGTCCAGTTACACACTTTGATATCCTACGAACACCACCAGTAAATGTGGGGCAGCTCACGAGATGAGGCATATTAACCTCGGATGCTGTATATATCATCTTGATCAAATCTATTCTTCATATCATAATACAGAAAGAAAGTAGGAGCTACAAACTCATTCCCAGCTGTGACGTCATGACATTTCGTCGCGTCCTCGCGCAAGTCAATCCAAAGCAACGCGTCGCACTACCCACCATCTCCAATCCTCTTTAGAATATACCTTCAAACCGATATAGCTCAAGAAAACCAGCCCACACAATGTCAAAGAAACGGACTCTAGACAGCTTCTTCAGCAAAGCACCGGCACCTAAGCGTGAAAAGGTTGACGAAGAAGGACTTGCCACCACGCCAAACCAAAACTCAACCATCAAAGAAGAGAACGACATCCCCAAAAAATACACCAACCACGCAACATATCCCTGGCCAGTCCCTCATTTCCCTCCAGCGATAGAAGACCAGCTAGGTTTCTGTCCCGCCACCGAGCCGCATTTTATCAATGACAAGCCCGATCTTGATCTCGCATACTACGAGCCGTACGTCTCCAAGGAAATCCAACGTGCGGTATTCACATTTCTACGTGAGAACCTCTTTTTCTACAGAGTACGCTACACGATAAAACGCGGCGGCATCGATACGCAAATAAACACTCCGCGCTTCACGACTGTCTTTGGAGTCGACGACACAAGCTTCTGGACAGAAACCACTCCCAATACCAACGACAACGACAACCAGCCAAACACCACCACCACCACCGAATTCGTCCTCACAGACCGCCACCCCAAGCCCGTCCAAAAATACAAATGCACCCCACGACCCATCCCCCACTGTCTCGACACGCTACGAAAGCTCACCGAAGCATCGACAGGCGAGCAGTTCAACTTCTGCCTAGTAAACTACTACGCCAGCGGCGCCGACAGCATCTCATACCACTCCGACGACGAGCGGTTTCTCGGCAAGGAGCCTTGCATCGCCAGCTTCTCCTTCGGCGCCAGGCGCGATTTCCTCATGCGGCATAAACCCGTGCCGCCAAAGGACGGAGGCGAGCAGCTGCCGAAGGATCTCGAGGAGGCTATTTCGAAGCCGTTGAAGTTGCCGCTGGGGTCGGGGGATATGGTGCTCATGCGAGGCGCTACGCAGGCGAATTGGCTGCATTCTATTCCGAAGCGGAAAGGTGGGGAGAGCGATCGGGGGAGGATCAATATCACGTTTCGGAGGGCGTTAGTGAGGGGTGGTACGGAGAATTATTATCAGTATAATGTTGGGGATGGGGAGGTTTATAGGTGGGATGAGATGGGGCAGGAGATGGGGCCTTGGACGGCGCCTGCGACGAAGGAGGAAGTGTAGCAACTTGAAGTCCTGGTGAACGGATATTCCGCACTATGTGTTTAAATAGATATAATACAATTTTTTCTTAAAGCTTCCAGCCGGTAACATGTATGTTGCCAGGAAGAGTTTTCTATACAAGTACAGCAATTGTACAAACCATGCACCAGCTCGAGCACATCATCTCAGCGTCCACATCTACCGCATAGACTTCAAGAAGTTGGCTTCCTTGATCTGGTCCCTTCTCTTGTCCCTCATAGACTTTGTTAGTTCTCCCCTAACCTCCTCGGCCTGCAACGATCCTTTCGGAGTACCGTCTCCCGCAGGCAAATCGACACTCTGCTCGTAAACAGGGATCTTAGGAATGAGCATCTCCGGGTGTAGAAGCTGCTGTCTGCGAAGCGCCTTGGCTGCAATTCGACGCTGTTTCTTGGATTTGGCTGGTTACACGAAGAAACCACGTTAGCCCTAATCTCAATCGATCCAAACCAGAAACCCAACAACAAAAAGACCATGACCCGAGGAAATCGACGGGAAAAAAAATATAAGAACATACCAAACAAATCACCCTCAGCGACACCCCCAGCAATCTCCTTCTCCTCCTTCTTCAAAATGTCCCACAGCCAAGCAGGATACTCGTGGTCCTCCATAGCCACAGGATCCGTGCCACTCTTCAAGTAATTCAACCCTTTTAACACGGTGCCAGCCGGCACGGAGGAGATGGAGATAGGTGCATTACCCGGCGTGCCGCGCGCAGCCTTGGGCTTCGCTTCGCCGGAGACCGTCGCAGCAGGAGAAGGAGGCGTTGTTGCCGTCGACGAGGCGGGTACAGTGGGCGCGGTCTTTGCAGCTGCAGTGGCAGCGGGAGCGGAGGTGGTTTCGGACTGGGACAGGAGGGACGACGGCGAGGAGCTCAGGGTGCGGCGGAAGGGGAGGACGACGGTAGGCTTGAAGGGTGCAGAGCCTCGAGAGGCTGCCCGTAGGCATTGACGACAGATCATGGTTGGATTGGCACGAGTGCGTTTTGATGGGAGGAGGGTTGAGGGTTGTTGCGATAGGACGGGAATTGGGGAAAGTTGCCCTGGACTTTTTTCGGGGACGTGATGAGAATGTTCCGCTGGGGCGGAGCGGACTTGGCGCGACGGACTCCGCTGGAAGAGATAGGGTTTGACAGGTGTCGAATGAGAAGCATCGGGGTCGCTGGCCTATCAATGCCTCATGTTCGACTGCCAAATAGGTCACTGACGCTCGATATGACTCGTTTATCCTGAACCGTCTAGCAACACACCAGCGAGCATGCGTTAGAAGAGCTGAATAGTAGCGAAAGCAACGCGTTGAGATCTGCTCAGATGGCAACAGCGAGCTGCCATTCTTGTTGTTCGGATATCCCAGCGACTGTAACTTCCAACGATAAACAGCAGCAATATATTGTAGTGCTATCATGTCTATACGTCACCAATATGCGTGCGAACCGCAATTCGACCACAAACCATTGCACGAGAGCACCAGGACCGTCTACGATAGCGAGCAACTCAACCATCCAAGACGTCCCTTGGGAGAATTCACACGCACAAGCACTGCTCACCAAAGACAGATCTCGGAATTTCCATTGACCCTCCATCCGCGAAGCGTCGAATAAGAAGGCCAACTGCTGTCTGCCTGCACCGAGGCTCGTACGCAAACGCGATCGGCTACTACGTCGAGTTGGCCACCCGGAGTTTGCGTTCGACGTCCCAAGTTCTTCCATTTACCCCTCCGCGAAGGCAACAAACGAGATGATCCTTCTACCTGGATGCGAAGTGTGAGGGTGTGAAGCAACCCGCTCCTTGCACGGCCTTCCTAGAACTCTTTCTTCCGCATATTCCTAGGTTGGAGGCCTACTGCAGTCATGCGCAAGGACAGGATACCATGGCGCGCGACAGCCGACAGCAGCAGTCCTAAATAAAGAGTTTGCGCGTGAAGAGCATGTGCACGAGTTTGTTGAGGAACAAGAGAAGACGAGATCCTGGACAGTAGCATGCCGCGGGTCCTGGGGTCCTGAAGACAAGGGACTCCCGCGCGAGCAGTCGGCTTCGGCATCGCCGTTGGCAGGCACGCGTTAATTAATTTATTCTGCAAGTTGCAGACCTTCTCTGCTTGCGCTGGAACAACAAAGGACGAGCATCCTGGAGAAGACACCGAAGACCAACGTGCTGACGTCCTTCGGGTGTGAACTGCTTGTCGAGCGCATGGAGGGCATGCCCTTTGAGGCCCAGCTTATCAAACCTTAAGCTGGGATGCACTCCCCATTCACCACGCAATCTATGGGGGGATTGTTCGTACCGGATCGTATCATTTCACCACGCTCCGTGGCCGATGAAAGACAGTGCAACGTCGTGTCTCCGTCCGTCAGACACACAAACTCGGAAGGCCCACAGGCTGGGAAAGAAGCCCGACTCTTGGCGGGTTATATGTTGTGTGACGGCAGCAGCTCGTCTTTGAAAGGCAGCCCAAGAGACTGTCCAGCGGCTGGAGCGTGGGCGTGGTCGACGTCGTGCTGGAAACGATGGCACACACGCTGCTGGTGAACCGATTTCTCGTCTTGTCTTCAGCTGGGCGATCGGCAAGAAGCAGCCCAAGAGGAGCAGCTAGACGCCGGCCCCATCTCCCGCGGCGCTGGTGGCCCCCATGAAGCCGAGCGCTGCAAGGAGGGGGGGAGGTACGGCTCAGCGGTCCAAAGAATTCTGTGCATGAACGGGAGCGAAGGTGGTTGGGCACCTGGATCCAACGGCGGCAGAGCAGAGTGGCAGGGCCGCCCTCGCTGGTACCCAAAAGGCCGTTCTGAAACAGCGTCGCAACACGCCCGAGGGCCAATGGCAGCGCGAGAGAGCGGCTTTGGACTGCCATAGGGCGACCAACACCATCGCCGGAACAGCAGCCTCCTCCGCTGCCGTGAGGGTGCTGGAGAGGGCGACGAGAAGGGACGTGGAGAAGTCGGTGGAGAGCTGGCACAGCACAGGCACACGGCGTGGCTCCGCAGGAAGAAAGCGACGGGCCATCCGCTAGGTAGGCGGCGATGCATGGTTTACGTCGGCTGCGAGTGGGGAGTCGAGGACAGCGAAAAGTCTTCAGCAGAAGAGTCAATTGAGAGCACAGCAGCCGTTGACGTTTGAGCTGGACGTTGCACAGCTGCGTTCGACTGTGACGAGCTTGCTTTCCAGCGCTTCCACGCGCTCCCAGCGTGGGATATGATGGCGTCCGGAAGACGGGCAAGCGCTGCGCTGCGAGCCTTGAATTGTCTCGCGCTCCGGTCGTCCAGAAGGCAGCGCAGAGCAACGAGCAACGAGCTGCCCGTCCATGGAAGCATCCATCCACGCTCGCATCCCACCACACGAGTGGCGAGGCGCGAAAGAGGGGTCGCATTCCGGGCTGCCTCCTCATGCAGCTCACGTTTATCCTGCATTTCTCGCACGTACCGACACCGCGCATCGAGGTTGGGACAGAGGCTGGCACATTCCAGGGCGCCTTCGCGCTGTCCACAGCCGAGGGGAGCCTTGGATGTCTGCTCTCGCGCTCTCGCCTTGCCGTGGGTTCGGGGAGGATGCAACCACCAGCACAGCACAGCGCAGCACGGCTCTGCTTGCCTGCCCGCCTGCCTCCCAAAGCAGCCTGGACATGAAGTCGCGGGCGCCACAGCAGCCCTTCGCGCGGGACGATGGCGAGGAAAAGGAAGCGGAAAATCAGCCAATGGCCGCGGCCGGCAGGGAAAAATCGAGCGAGGCGCACGTTCTCATTGCCCAGCAGGCAGGAAAATGCAGCGCAGTTCCGGTTTTGCTGGGAGCGATGGGAAAATGGGAGATGACGGAGAGCGCGCGGGACAGGGGACGCCGGGGCTCCCCAGCACAACGCGACGATGGAAGGCTCGTTCGTTCAGGCTGCTCGGTGCTCGTGTCGCCCTTCCGCGGCGGCTCCAGTACATGACGCTCGATTGCCGGCTGCACACTCCAGACCAGCAGAATGGACGGCAATCGCGAGCAGCAGATCGCTGGAGCAGTTGTGAGGCCTCTGAGAGCAGCGAGCAGCGCGGACATGGAAGCGGTGGCCACGTCAGAACCGCAGCGAGTGAGGTCAGTCACCGCGGGAGGAGGAGGAGGAGGACGACGACGAGGGCTTTTCAGCTGACCGCCGCTCGCTTCCGCCGCTGGGGATTTGTCATGTTTCCTTTTGGCTGCCCTGCACGTCTCCCTGCGTGCAAGAGCGCGGAGACTGAACGACAAAGCGACAGTGATGCTCGACTGTTGAATATATCGCTGCCTGGCGAGAGCATCGCGAGACGATGGAGAAGCGCTGCGATGCGATGCCTCCAATCCCATGCTGTTGCTGCTGGCTCAGGGCCGGTGTCGGTGCGCCAATGGACGACGAGGCGACGACTCCTCACGATTCGGCGCAATTGGCCTCTGGCTCCGCACAGGCCAGGCGAGGAGGCGGAGATGTTGCAGAAAGGAACTACGGGTGCACCGGTTTAGCAGCGGCGCCAGTCGTCATCCTCCGTCCGCTGTCTTGCTGCCATCAATGATCCATCATCGCCATCATCAGCATGTCAGCGTCGACGGCCATCCATTGTCCAGCGTGCAGGGCTCAATCGATGCCGTCTCGATGATTCGAGTGCAGCCAGAGTCGATTGGCATGCCTGGGGCAGCGTTGAGGATTGGATTGACTGCTCGACGGAAGGTCCGCTTGCACTGCGGCGCACGAATACGGGAGCCTGACTGTTGTTTGTTTCCCGAAGCGGCAGGCTTCACGGCCAGCGACCAAAGGCCCCCTAGCGCCAGGCGTCTCCTCTTTGCCTGCGCTGCGTCCCCCACCTCGCAGCAGCAGCAGCTCCAGCGCGACAGACACGGACACGCCCCCAGCGCTGTGTCGCAGTCTCGCGTTGCCCGCCCTGCCAATAAAAGTTGGCCGTCTCCCATCGCCCCTCTGGCCGTCTCCCTCTTCCAATCAGTCGCTCCGTCGCTTCCTCCCTTTTGCTTTCCCACCGCCCGTCCAATCACTTCACCACCACCGCTGCCCTCGCTGCTCCGACAGGCTGCTGCTGCTGCTACTGCTGCTTCTCTTGCTTTTCTCCTTCGCGTTCTTTCGCGACCGCTTCGTGAGTCGTGCCCTGCCATCGGACGAGACAAGAGCCTCAACCACGCGGCTCCACAACCGTCCACTGTCACTCCGCCTGTGTTTCCCTTGCCCCCATCCCAGGGCCACTCGGAACAATTCGTCCTGCAAAGGCGCTCTCTCATCGATCAATCGCTCAATCAGATCAATCAAACCGCTCAGCCAACAGCAACGCACGCCGCCTCGCGCTCCCTCCAGTCTCACCTTCTCAGCGCCAACGCCGCACGTCCACACTCGGTCTCTACGCGTGCTCCCAACCCAGCCCAGCTCTTCAAAACCTGTCGACGCTGTCACCAACCACGGCTCGTCCCCGACCTGTCAAGCTTCAGAGCCTGCTCTCCCCAATCGCAGCCCAGAGGCCCGTTTATGATCCCCTCGCTGCGCTCTTCCCTCGCGACTCGACACTCCCTCCCTCTGGCCATCCTTCGCATCTCGTGACCGTCTTCACCTGCGGGCTCACTCGGTAAGCTTCCTCTCTCTCAAATCTCCTGTCCAGTCGTTGTCACTGCCTCTGCCGCTGCGCCTGATGTACTTCCACCCCGTACATGTACGCGCGCGCGCATATCACGCAGCGTCATCACCGTCACCTGTTTATCCCCCCAGACCCTGAGCACACTCTGCTGCGTTTGCATCGTTGGACTTGTCGCTTGGCCGACACGTATCATCGTTGCGCGCTGCGTACGGCGTGCGTCCTCATCCCACACGCCTTCCCTTCCCGCCCGTCGACGTTGACGTAGTTGGTGTGTGTGTGTGTGCGTTTGTGTCTGCGCGCGCGACTCAGGCTGAGCACGTTGCGGTGAGGCGACCCCAACGCCCGCTCACGCCCGCGAGCTGCGGAAAGCTGCTGGAAACCACGTCCCCAGCAGCTGCAAACACGCTCCGCATCTCAACGTACGTTCCCGTCAACGGCAGTCCCGTCGAGCCATGCCTCGAGTGCAATTAGCTCGTCACAGAGCGGATTGTCCGACTCACGAGGTCCTGGTCACGACGGGCGGGTAAGGGTGGGTGTAACTGCTTTTGGCCGTGCATGAACATGCATTGCCAGCGCATCACCTCCAATCGACCTCACGCCAACACATACGTTATCCAGGCAGCGCTTCGCCCCCCCAATGAGTCGTCCATTCCGCCGTAGATGCTAACAGTTGATTGCTTCTCCGCACAGATTGCGCGCTCCTCCATCCAGATCCTCACTGGTCTGCCTTCCGAGCAATTGCTGTTTGACCCACACAGAGGCCGTTGAATCGCCCATTTCCGCAATCGCTGCGCTTCCTAGAGTCCTCACAGCGAATACCGCCCCAGCATCGAGTCTAGAGCACCGCCTCAGAGCGAATTCTGCACGCGTACATCTCACGAAGCAGACAGAAGCTGGCGCCTCATCAGCCCCCCCCGTCAACCGCAGCAGCTATCCAAGGCTCCCTCCCAGCGCACGCCTGCCTTTGCCTCACCAGTTGACAACGCACCAAGGTGTCGCTTGTGACGTGAGCCCCGAGTCGCAGCACTCGAGAACACATCAGCCCCGACTGTTCAATTTATGACCCTGCCTAGGTAGACTTGGAAGCCACCGCTCACGCTTGCGCCTTTCGCTTTCCATCCAGCATCACACCAACTCTCTACGTCAGGTCGATCATTCGGACTGTCCAGCTCAACTAGGTTGTCGGTGGGTACTAGCCATTTCGTCAGCCTTGATCGGCCATATTGATTGGAGCAATTGCTGATCCTACATATAGCTTGGCCCTGCCCACTCCCGCCACTAGGCTTTGCTTTTCACTCGACGTCGCGCAGTCTCGCGAGTACCCCCTCGCCTTTCCTCGCGACCACGACTTGTATCGACCCGCTTAGTCTCACGTTTCATCGTTCTCGCTCGTCCAACCACGTCGAGAGAACGATACTACCCGACTTCAACAAGAATCTTACAAAGCACGAAAGGAGCAGCGTCTCGCGGTACCTCTCCTTCGCTTCCTCAAAGAAGCAACGCCGATACAGACACTTGTTGTCGCGTTCTTTCGTCACAAAATCAGCATCGGCCGAATATATAATACTAAAATTAAACATTTACAAATATGACGGACTACGCGCAATATCAGCAACCTCATCACCCTCCCCACCTCCAAAACTACCAGACCGCCACCCAAAATGCCGGACCCGGCAGCGCGTCGATAACGTCTCCCACCCAGCAGACACAAATGCACCCTTCGTATAATCAGTCTTCTCCAATCCTGCCCTCACAAGGCCATCCATACCAGCAATCCGCGCCCGGGAGCGCACAGGGACATCAAGTACACCAGCCGATGGGTTATCCACAGCCTTATGCTGTACCTGCGAACATGCATTCGCAGTACGGCATGTCACCAACCCAGGCGGCCGCCATGGCCACCGCAGCTGCCGCAGGACAGCCATATTACCCAATGCAAGAGCAAGCACTGCAAGGGCAACTCGCACAAGACCCACGGCAGTCGCCACGCATAGGAGGTGCTCAACTCAAGGCAGACGGTCGCGGCGCACCACGCTCTCCTACACAAGTTGCCGGGGGAATGGGTGCTCAGGTGGCAATGCCTCCAAGCCAGCAAATGTCTCAACGCAGGATGAGCCAGCAAGTCAGCAGCCCTGCCATGCAGCCCCCTCAACCCGTTATGAACCACGCGCCTCCACGACAAGCCGTGCCGCCGCAGATGCAAGCCCCAGCTCCACCCGTTCAAGCGGCCCAGCAGTCGCCCGAACTTGTCTCTGGAGGCGCTGAGGAGTCGCCGCTCTACGTCAACGCGAAGCAGTTCCATCGTATCCTCAAGCGACGCATGGCGCGTCAGAAGCTCGAGGAAGCACTGAGGCTTACCTCTAAGGGTCGTAAGCCCTACTTGCACGAGTCGCGTCATAATCATGCGATGCGTCGTCCTAGGGGTCCTGGAGGTCGTTTCCTGACAGCGGATGAAGTGGCGGCGATGGAACGAGACAAGGGCGGAGAGGGAGAGGGCGATAAGGAGGATGACGGTCCACCTCCAAAGGCCACCCAGAAAAGGAAGAGCACAGCAAAGCAACCGCCGTCAAAGAAGGCCAAGACTGCCCCTGCGCAACGACGCAGCACCAGCGGCGAGGATAGTGAAGAGGACGATGACGATGACGTCGAAGACGACGGGTGAACGACTTGTTCACCATAGTTTCCTCCACCTGTCATCGAGTCTGGTCACTTTGCTTGGCTCCTCAGATCATGAATTATGATAGCAAGCGCTGCTTTATCACCTTTAATATTCCTGATTCTCGAGTGCTTTTGGATTCAAGGTTTTCTTCCTTCTTCTCCTCTCTCGAGCGGCAACAGTCCTTACAGCTCCGCTACGGGTTGCCCAGCCTCTTGGTCCGCCAACTGCGTTGCGTATGCTCTACGTGTCGTCGTTCGCAAATCTTGGGCAGCTTGTCCACTGCCGCTGGGCATTTCGCTCGCTTTGCTCGGTCATTACGAATCTCCTTTTGCTATTGAACCCTACAGGAACACGAAACGGGGAAAGGGACGGGCTTGGGAGGGAAATTAAAACAAGCATCTAGATGGTTCAGATTCTCCCTCACCGGAATTTGTTTGCTGTTCTCCTTTTATTGTCTTGAATTTCTATTTCGGCACTGTTCTGGCTTATACCCTGGGATCTGGCCCGTCTCGTTACCACGCTCGTTACATCAATCTATGCGCATTCTCGTCACAGTCTTTTCCGTCAACACTCGACTAGATCGGCTGGCAGCTGGAAGTAACGCGAGGGGAATTTTTGTCACTGTTGTTCTTTTCTCTTGGAGGAATCGAAGGCGAGGGCCGCGTGACGAAGGACCTCCGGTTCCTGCGTCTCGAGGCGTATTTCGCTTGCATTCTTTTATTTATTTTTTTCACCCAGATTGAACCATGTTCTTCGTCGGTCGAGCGACACGGAGGTGCTGCTGAAGGGCGTCCTGTACCATAACCTTGTAATCAGCGCACTTGTTACACACCAGAACCAGATAAACCAGAAAAGAATTTAGTCATTGGTATAAGTGTTTCTTGTCTCGACATGTTGCCGTCATTGATGTTACTGTCACGAACTCTCGCTGGCAGAGACCTAAGTCCAAGGGCGACGTTACGATGGCCAAACCGTCCGGAGCTCTCGACGAGGAGTTGTTGCATTGCATTGTTGTGCCGTCAAGCTTTGCAGAAGCCCTCCGGAGATAGCGGAGATAACAAGTCTATCTCCTCGTCGCTGCATCGCAGACGAGACGTTGGAAGCAGGCGTCTGCCATCGAGACTCGGGTCGTTAGGTATGCCCGCCGCGTCACAGCAAGCTGATCTACTTATTAGTGCCGCTGATAAAGCATGCGGAAAGTAAGATGTGACTCATACAAGCAGAGGGAGCGATTTGACCTCGAATTTATGTCGCGGGCGCTGGTTGTACTTCACGATGGGAGTTGAGGCTTCACCAGCCGTGATATCATGTCGTCCGGTCCTTTTGGTTCGGCAACAGACGTCCGGACGGCAGGAGACGAAAGAGGCCACCGCTGGATGTGCAGCCGACTTGCTCGAGGCGGACATCATGGGTGTGCGAGAGCGTGCAGAGCGAACATCTCGTGAAGGCATTCGTGGATGAAGTGGGAGGAGTCCCGTCTGCGGTTCCCTTTGATCCATGCCAGCTCCAGCTCCAGCTCCAGCTGCAAATTCTCCCACCGTCAACCTCACCACCCCTCGTCGACTTCCTCTCCTTCTCTCCTGCCACCTTCCCCTGCGCTGCCCTCCGCTCTGTTTTCTATTTCTATCGACGCCCGCTCCGTCCATCTCCTCCCTCGCCGCTCCCTCCCCTTCCTTGCTGCTCTTCGCCAGAACGGAACGCTCTCCTAGCTCTTGCCTAGGGCCCCAAAGGCTCCCCGTACCCCCTCCTTTGCTGTCCCCTACCGCCCATCTCGCGAATCTCTTTTGCTCTTCCACGGCCCCGTCTGTTCTGTATCAGTACGATCCGACTGTGCTCTGAATTCCTGTTCTACGAGGCGACGAACTCTCACGATCTACGATTGTTAGCGCAAGACGACCGGTGTTAAGCTCGGTGCAAATCTTGCAGGACGTCATTCCGCGCCTCTCGACGTCCAAGACCCCCTCGACCATTGTCACGACGAAGCAGGAGGGACTGAAGTTTTCTTGCGCGAAGTAGCTGCAGCCAGCTTGCGTCAACACGAAACGGCTACCACTCAAGACCGACCTGAACCCTCGCAGGTCGTGCGACGATAAGCCAGCCCGCTACTGACGATCGGGCGGGCAGGCAGTGCTCAGTGCAACCTTCAGCGAAACTTCGCCTTTAACACGGAGTTAACTCAGCGCAATCCATCGTCTTCGCGCCCTCACAGGCAATCTCTGGTCATCTCGCGCTTGACCGCCATCTCGATTGACTCCTACTGCATTCGCCGAAAGGAGAGTGCGCGTCCATTTCAGAAGTACCATCGCAGCCTGCGCCGCCGAAGATGACACCTACACCCCCCTCTACGGCCTCCAGCGCCGGCCAATCGCCAGACACACAGTATCGAGTCGTTCGCAAGAGGAATCGTATTCCTCTGTCCTGCGCGCCCTGTCGACACCGAAAGTAAGCGAGTCCCTGATCGTGTTCATGGGCCGCAGACTGATAGCGATTCCAGGTTGAAATGCAATCGAGGCCATCCATGCGACAACTGCACAAAACGAGGCGACGTCCCCTCGTGTACGTACGCAACAACCACGAACCGCAAGAAGAGCGGCTCCTCCTCGTCCACGTCAAACTCTCCCGATGACATGCAGAACAGGATCGACCGGTTGGAAGGACTGGTGCTTTCTCTTATGACAAATGGTCCCAACTCGGCGGGCCCGACAGCAGCTCAGGCGGCTATTAACGGTAGCATCAGCGGGAGTTCAGACAATCCGGTAGATCTCAATGCGCCCGAATCCATCAAAGAAGAAGTTGAAGGCGAGGAAGAGAGCGAAGTCGAGCAAGTTGCGAAGTCGATAGGGGTGATGAAGATGGACAATAACAAGACAATCTTTGCGTCAGAGGCGCATTGGTACGCGATATTAGGCGAAGTACGTCCTTCCCACTTTGATGCTTCCAAGCAGTTGCTCACGAGGAACCCTAGATTGCCGAAGTGAAGAATTACTTTACCGAACACAAGAAACAATATGAAGAGCAGCTCCGAAGATACCAGGCGAACCACTCGGGCGATATCCGTCCAGGCATGACATATCTGCTCGGTGGCACGAAACCAGCTAGTCATCAGGAAATCCTTTCGGCATTTCCACCTAGGCCTACGGCCGATCTACTGTTACGCGTTACTTCAACACTTATGATCCAGCGCTTCGTAAGTAGACTCGGAGACGGTTACCAAAACATGGAGTTGGGACTGATGATTTGTCTTTGCAGATATCATACACGCACCAACATTTCAGAAACAGGTATGGAATATGTATCAGCACATTTACTGAAACTTTATTGCTAACTAAATGTCAGTATGAGAGACATTGGCTGAATCCGGGCGATACCTCCGTCATCTGGCTCGGCTTGGTCTACTCGATGATGACGATTGCTCTTCAATCATACCACAGAGCTGGGGATGAGCCACCCGAGTATCGTGGAAAGTCATGGCAGGTGTCAAGCGATTATCGACGGCTCACGGCCCAGTGTCTCATGCTCGCAGACATCACCCAGCCGATCACGCATATGCTGGAGACACTTGTCTTACACGTGTACTCGGAATATGCCCGGAGTAGAGATGCTGAAGTAGGAGTGCTCCTTAGTGTCAGCATTATCGTGCGGCTTGCCATGCGAATGGGCTATCACAGGGACGCTGGACCATATCCAAACATCAGTCCGTTCCAGGGTGAGATGCGAAGACGAGTCTGGATGGCCGTTCGACAGTCCGACATTCTATTCTCGTCACAAGCAGGCCTTCCTCCAATGGTGAGGAATAGAGAGATGGACACGGAATTTCCACGGAATCTGCACGACGATGAGATCTACGAGGACATCAAGGTGCTTCCGCCTTCGCGGCCAAACAGTGACATCACAGCGGCCTCCTATATGATTGCCAAGGCTAGGTTAATGTATCTCTATGGCATGGTTGTAGAGGAGTCGCAGTCTCTAGTTGGCAGCTCGTATGAAGACATCATGAAGTTAGACCAGAGGCTCAGGGAGCTCCACACAAGTCTCGCCCCCCATCTTCAGATGCGAACGATCGAGGAATCTGTCAGAGATACGGCGAGCGTCATCATGCAACGGTTCTCCCTCGATCTCATCTACCTCAAGAGCATATGCGTTCTGCACCGCAAATTCCTCGGCGCGTCGCGAGAGAACTCTCGATATGCCTACTCCAGACGGACTTGCATCGACGCTTCGATGACCATGCTTCAACACCAGGCCACTCTCCATACCGAATGCCAACCTGGCGGACGACTACGAAGCGCCAAATGGTTCATTTCTTCGTTGACAACCCCACGACTTCCTGATGGCGGCAATGGTGGTTGTACTCGATCTCTATCATACGGCCGAAGCAGAACGCCTCGGGAAGCCCCCTGGTGGTGATATGTACATGTGGCCACAAGATCGTAGGGAGGAGATGCTGGCTGCTAGCGAGCGTGCAGTAACGTTTTGGGAGGGCCTTAGAGACCACAGCATGGAAGCCTACAAAGCCCATGCAACGCTCAGTGTCATGGTCAACAGATTGAAGTCACAACGGGCAGTTCGACACGCACCTTCGGGCTTTGGGTCTGCCGTCTCCTCTGCCTTCTCAAATTCCTCGCCGATGGAAGACAGCAATATTGCTCCTGAACATTCAGCAGCCATGACGTTGGGTATGCTGAGTACGGGGGCTTTGACACCGAATATCTACGATACACGACAGCCTTACCCTTCGACGATGGGCAATCTTATGAGCGACATTTCTCCTACCACCACGACCACTCAGCACCAAGCACAACAGGCTGTTGCTGCGTCCAACCTCATGGCACCCAACGCCTTTGTGGGCGAGGGACCACCTAATGCGTCTCCGTTCTCTTCGCTTTTCGGATCTAGTCTTGGTTTCCAAAGCATGGAGCCGCCCACGGCGGATATCAACTGGGAGGCATGGGACTCGTACATCCAAGGCGCTACGTTCGATCCCAATAACGCGTTGTGGCCAATGGATCTCTCATCGACGGGCATGCCTGGAGCTGGGGACAGTCTTATGAACGGCATGGGTACCAATGGACAAGGGGCTGGAGGACAGCAGCAAGGGCACTCGAATCAAAACAATATGAACGCGAACGCCTTTGGTGCAAATGTCTTCATGGGCTTATGATAGGTCTTGGAGGCAAGTGTGAAGTATTGTTGTTGCAACAAATAATGGTTAGAGACCTGGGCTGTTTGGGTTGGAGTAACCTTCAGAAATGATATGGATGATACGATGGTAGGATGAACACTACCCTCGCACGTGTAACGATATGACCCGGGTGGGCATGTAACAAATCAAAAACACCACTTTACATATTGCTTGGAACTGATAGTGTTCACATCTTGAGGGATGGTGGCTCAACTTTATTGTTACCTATGCCGGCAGAGGAGGATATTGGCCCTTCTTCAAAATCTCTCCTATAGTTAGACGATTAGCAATTGCATTCTTAAAGCGGATTTATATGCTGGCTGTTGTCTTGCTCGGACCCGTGTTCGTCTGAGCGAGGATGATATAGCCCCGCAAACCAGTGCAATTGGTGGGGCGAGTGCAAGATATCGGCGGAGTCGAGTCTTGGTGGCTGATCGGAAAGGCCACACGACTTCCGACGACCAACGGGCGATCCATAAAATGCGATGTCGGTTTAGGCACCATGTCAGGCCCTGGATAGACACTGATGCGATAAGCACGTCTCTTTTCATGCGGCGATGCCTTGTGTTCTTCAAGGTCATTGGCGACTGATCGTATACACCACTACACTACTATGTTTATCAAAGTCTTGGTAGCGGGAGCGCACTCCCGACTGTGGTGAAATGGCCAATCATTGGGTTTGGAATCTAGATTGAAAAGCGTTGGGTAGATGTTATTATGAAGTGGATGGCTGTCAGTGGGATGGATGTAAGCTCTTTCAAAGTCTTCCTCGACTTCTCTTTAGAAGGTATTAGAGCAGAGGCCCAGACTGCTTCGCCAAACATCTATTTACACCATGCCGTCACTTGATACGCTTTCATTCTCTGGAGATCCAAATTGGGTCTTTGGAAAGGAGATTGTTGTCGGGTTGCTAGCCATCGGCCTCGTCGTCGTTCTTATTGTATGCCATAAAGAACATGCTGTTACGGAAGGAACAATGCGTCTAACTGAAGAAACATAGCAACAAGCATACAGCACCAACTTTCAGAAGATTGACGGGATCCCAGAAGTCGGAAACTCGCTTCCCTTCATCGGCCATCTCAAGTCCCTTGGTGGCCGCCTCCAGAAGAACGACTCCACCGTCTTCACGGAATGGAGCAAGCAAGTCTCGTCGGACATCATCCAAGTCCGGATGGGCAACCAGCGTTCCGTCATCGTGAGCTCGTGGGCGCTGATGAAGCAGCTCTGGGTGCTCCAGTCCAACTCTCTCATCGACAAGCCGGCTCAGCCTGGCTTTGTGGAGAAGCTGGGTGTTGACATTACCGGGTCGTCCATGACTGACCAGGTAAACGAGCAGCAAACAACACCTCATGAAAACATCCTTCGCGAGACTAATATGCCCTTTGTCTTAGATACGAAGATGCAGACAAGCAGCCATGAAGGCTCTCGGCAAACCCATGTGGCCAAAGTACTACCACCTCGTCGAGCCCTCGTCCGTAGGCTTCATCCGCTCCATGTACCGCAACGGCCAGAACGGCAAGCTGCCCCTAGACGCGTACTACTTCCTCCGGCACATCTCGTTCGACCTCGCGCTTTCACTCACCTACGGCGCGCGCTTCGGCGAAGTCAACGACGCCTTCATGACCAAGTTCCTCGCGTCCATCAACGCCATCTCGGCCGTCCGCTCCTCGACAAAGTCGTTCAAGCACTTCGTCCCGCTGCTCCGCGTCTTGCCTGAACGCACGTCCGCGACCATCCAGGCTGAACAAGTCCGTGCGAAGCACGTGGATATACTGTATACGTCGTACCAACGCCGTGTCGCGGCCGGCGAGACAGTCGACTGCATTGTGTCCTCCCTCGGCGAGGATAAGCTGTCCGAAGACGAAATCCACGGCACGTGTATCAGCCTTTTACAAGCTGCTCCGGATACCGTCGCGTCAGGCGTGTACCAAGGGCTCGCGTGGCTCAGCACACCTCAAGGCCGGCCGCTGCAGAAGGAAGCCTACGAAGCTATTTTGGCAGCGTACGATGGGGATAGGGATGTAGCGTGGCGCATGGCGTTTCGCGAGGAGAAAGTGCCGCTGATGGTATCGTTTTATAAAGAGACTCTGCGGTTCTTCACTGTGACACCGTACGCGACGCCGCGCAGGACGGCGAAGGAGGTGAAGTATAACGGCTCAACGATGATACCGAAAGGCGTGACGATGATTCTTAATGCTCAAGAAGTGAACCACGATACAGCACACTTTGGCCCCGACGCGTGGGAGTTCAATCCGTATAGGTATTTGGGTAACGATACGCCGCTGCCGCATGTTACGTTTGGAGTTGGCAGTAGGATTTGTCCTGCTGTGGGCATCTCGAATCGGTTGATGTACGCGCTGCTTGTGAGGCTTGTGCTGGCGTTTGAAGTCAGGGAGCCGGAGGGCAGGGAGGGGAGGAAGCCGAACGTGGATCCTGTTGGGTTTTCGGATGTTTATGATCAGGTGTGTTGTTATCTCTCGTTTTCGTCTCATTGGAAAGGGTATGGGTACTGACGGTTTTTGGGGGTGGTGATAGCTTGTTGCTCATCCTAAGTTCTTTGACACGCACTTTACGGCTAGAGACCCGGTTTGGTTGGAGAGAGTTGTGGCGTGAGTGAATGTGTGGGTGGGCACCTGGATTGCTTGGGGATGCTGTGAATGCAGGCAGTGGAATGACTGGAGACAGGAACGGATGTGATGCACGTCCACATGATAGATCATCTTGAAGAACACGTAACTAAGAGGTCATCTCCACATGGCTGGAGCAGAGTGAATAGATAAACCCAATATTCAATAAATTTCTGTGTGAAGATACAGACGGAACTTTTTTCTAGTGAATATGGTATGGGCTGTAGTGAATGGGCATGGAGTGGAACCGTGAATGCTGCTGCATGCATGGCCTTTGACAGGCACCGCTCCACAGACACACCAGATCGTCCATCGATAATCCAACCCAGTGGAAAAACACCCGTCAGAGACACATGCAAGGAACCAGCCCATCCATGGAAAATCGAGA
>Ga0115843_1001_pt1 | contig 35585 bp, 39 predicted proteins | sample InSIn4SAF170_2_FD_83857 | JGI IMG/M metagenome (GOLD analysis project Ga0115843, IMG submission 83857) | reverse complement strand
TGTTGAACGCTGCGGCGCCCATGAGGACGTCGCTGTGGCCGTTGATGTACTTCGTCACGCTGTGCACGACGATGTCGGCGCCGTACGTGCAGAACCCGCTCGACCACGGCGCCGACATCGTCGTGCACAGCGTGACGAAGTACATCAACGGCCACAGCGACGTCCTCATGGGCGCCGCAGCGTTCAACAGCCCCGCGCTGTACGACCGGCTTTCGTTCCTGCAAAACGCCATTGGCGCCGTCCCCTCGGCGTTTGACTGCTGGCTCGCCCACCGCGGCCTGAAGACGCTGCACCTGCGCGCGCGCGAGGCAAGCACGAACGCCTCCGTTGTCGCGCAAGCCCTCGAGGCCTCGCCAAACGTCATCTCCGTCAACTACCCGGGCATAAACTCGCACCCGCACCGCGCCATCGCGCTCAAGCAGCACCGCAACGGCATGGGCGGCGGCATGCTGTCGTTCCGCATCAAGGGCGGCAAGGCGGCTGCCGAGCGGTTCTGCGAGTCGACCAAGATCTTCACGCTTGCCGAGTCGCTCGGTGGCGTGGAGTCGCTGGTAGAGCTGCCTGGTAGCATGACTCACGCTGGTATCCCGAGGGAGCAGCGCGAGGCCGCCGGTGTCTTTGACGATTTGGTCAGAGTGAGCTGCGGCATCGAGGATGCGGAGGATCTCAAGAGTGATGTCCTGCAGGCGCTGGAGAAGGCGACTGCGGCAGCAAAGGTTTCCAACGGCAAGTAAATTACTTGAAGTTGGTGAAAACTCCTCGGATCTCACCTCAATCCCGTTTGCATACATCGAAATACCAGCATCGCATTAAAACAAATCAGCAAAAGACGTCGGAGAAACATACACGTCAAGCTGCAAAATAGAGACGAAGGCACGATTTCATTTTTGGGTGGCCAGTTGGCGTTCTGTTTATTACTTTATTATGGTGGATTTTATGGTGTCTTTATCTGGCGGCTTTGTAAACACACGGGCTACACAGTAGCTTTATATCAAGTGGAGTTTGCCTTTTGGCGTGCATATCAGTTCGTAGCAATAAACCTGCTAACACCGCATCCTTAATGTGATTGGATTGCGTGTGTGGCATATTGCTCTTATTACAGCTCTTTGATATCATTCTCTCGTGAATCGTGAATATGTGAAGACGTCCCTCCCCTGTAATTGTGCCATTCCTTGAGCCTAATGGTCATCATTCATCAACGCCAACGACAGGCATTCTCACAACCACGTTCCCACCTCCATCGCACCACTCCATGCGTGAGGTGATGACCTTGCTGCTGCTCATCGTCCAGCACAGCAGGTACGTGTGCGCCACCAGCTCGCCCCAGCACCAGATGCTAACCCTGCCCAGCTCTCGGCTGGGAAGCTCCTGGTCCTCCCGCCCACGCGCCATCCACATGCCCCAGCCTCCCCGACCTTTCTTGATGAAGTCCGCCATGTTGTCCCAGAAGTCGAACTGATACTGCAGAGGCCACGGGGATGTATCGATGGTCCAGAATCCTCGCTCGTTTACTTCGATGGATCGAGTGCAGGAGAGAGGCTTGTACCGAGATCGCGTGTTAAGATCGATTAGGAGAGCGGAGAGCATTGGTGTGGCCTGCGATCGCCATGGATTACTGGCAGGTGCATTGCCGATTTCTGCGGGCGGAGGCCACACTTGACGTGGGAAGCGAGAGAAATCTAGAACGTTGGTTGCGGTGGGTACTGCTGGCGCTTGCTCATGCTGGACTTTGTTTTCTATATCTTCTCCTGTTGCTGATTGGAGCCGATCTGACTCGCTGGTGACGGATCTAGGAGGGCTGCTTGGTGGCATTTGAGATTCTAGGACTGGATGATTTTTAGCGATAGGTATGATTCCTGGACTCGAACGATCGATACAGCTGGGCTTGGGCGAGGCCGTGGAGTCGACCAAGGAAGATGTGTCGAGGTTGTCCGGATTTGTCGACGCCAAATGTGCAAGTATTGATTGATTTTGTCTGAGAGCTTCAGTGAGGCCTAGAGTCTGTGGAAGCTGTGACGAGAATGTGTCGAAGGTGACGGGTCCAGAGTACTCCGAAGAGAATGAAGTGGCGATCAGGTTGTGATATGTTGCCGCTTGCCCTTCTGTCGTTTGCAGGTTGTCTGGCGTATAAGGTGAATGCGTGGACCGGCTTTCACGACGTTGAGAGTGCGTTTGACTCGAGCGAGGAACAGTATTCAATGCGCGATTCCGAGGGGTTTGCACACTTCCAACAATAGTTGGGAAGGTGGTCGGAGAGGTTGAAGTATTATTGTTGCGGTCCACCGACAAACGCTGCTTCTTCTTGTCCCGTTTGTCAGGCGACCAAGTCACTGCTTTTCGTATTGATGAAGGCAGCAGCTGGCTCTCAATAGCCGATATCGCCAACTGGGTGTCGTTGAGGAATAACGAACTGCTGTCAGAATCATTCATCACCTTGCCGGACGGCTGGAATGCTGAGGTTGTTGTGATTAGAGTTGATCTAACAACAGGAGTTGGACGCGGCCTATTCAAGGGCTTCTGAAACCGCCATTGCTCTTGCAGATTCTCCAGTTGCTCCAACGGGCGGACAAAACGTCGCGTAGTAGATGCAGTAGCATTGTCTGGCATGTCTTCCGGAACAGTATCAGGGAGTACGGAGCCTTGACTGACTTGACTATCCTCGACTCGATCGGCAAGAGAAGCTGGCTCGACGCATCGTGCATCCTCCACTTCTGGACTGCTCTCGAGTACCCGAGACGAGAGGTGTTCTTCGACATGAGCAGTCAAACTCTCCAAGGTTACGGGGGATTCTGACACGCGTTCCTGGGAAAGTTCGTCTCTATGAGATAATAGAGTCGACGGAACATCGATGCGAGTGCCTTCAAAGTCCCAGTAGGCCCTTGCCGCAGCTCTCTGATGGTCATCATCTACGAGTGTTGTTGGAGCGGAGATATGCACGAGAATTTCAAGGTTAGGAGGGTCCATGTCGCGGTTGAGGGCGTATCTGGTGTAACCTTGCCATTATCAACGCAGTCGGCGGTGTATGTCTAAGGAGAAGAATGAAATGAAATGACCCGAATCAGTACAACCAAGAAGTACGCGGTCCCATTATACAACCAACAGCCATTCACCGTGCATCACTGATGCTACGCGCTGAGACACCTTGATGCGGGTGACGAGAAGGAAGGCGCGAGGGGATCCCGTCTTCACGTGACGGAGAAATGCCAAGATTTCGGTTGCCCCTCCGTCTGCAAGTTTCGCTTCCTGCTAAATTCGATTCGGGACAAAAGTGAATTGTGTGCGCTTTCGCAGACGTAGACAAGTCAACCACACCAGCCAGCCAACATGTCTCTGATCGACTTAATCAAGGCGCTCCCCACCACCGACTCGTGGGGACCGCCAGTCTCCAGCGAGACTATGCTCGATGGCGTTCCTTTCGCACCGTATTCGAAGTCAGACAAGCTAGGACGAATGGCCGACTGGACGGAGGGCAAGGACAGGGAACGTGGTGGCCGACAGCAATATGGAAACAGGAGTTATAGGGGTGCGTTGCTGGAAAGAGAGCCGCAAAAATTCTTAGGCTAACGAATGAGTAGATCAGCAAGTTTATGGCGCCAACCAGACCACCAACCCTTTCACCGTCCAAGCCGCAGAAGAAGAGGCTACTTTCTCCGTCGTCGACAACACCAGGACTTCCGCCAAGACTCGTGGTTTCGGGCGCGGTGGAGGCACTGTTTTCCGCGGTCGCGGCCAGCGTGGTGGCGCATCGGCGCAGCGAGGAGGACGAGGCACTTTCCAGCGTGTGGGCGGCCAGCGACAAAACCAACAATACGACAACCGCGGTGGCAGGGGAGGACGTGGTGGACGACGCTTCGGCTGGAGGGACGATAAACCCCAGAGAAACCGAGATCCGTCGGTCACCGTCAAGGCAGATTGGACTATCATCGAGGAGATCGACTTTGCTAGGTTGGCCAAGCTCAACTTGGAGCCGTCTGAAGGCGAGGAGCTGGAGAACTATGGCTTCCTGTACTACTACGACAGGTCGTACGACAAGCAGCCGGGAGCGAAGACGTCTGAGAGGAAACTGAACGTCTTGGAGCGTGCCGCATACAACGTCACAACGTCCAGTGATCCGGTCATCCAAGAGCTCGCGGAGAAGGACGAGGGCACCATTTTCGCCACCGACAACATCCTATCTATCCTCATGTGTGCCACCAAGTCCGTCTACTCCTGGGATTTAGTCATCACCAAGCGCGGCGACAAGCTCTTCATCGACAAGCGTGATGGCGCAAGCATTGACATGGTCACGGTCAACGAGAACGCAACCGACGCTCCTCTAGAAATCTCCGAAGGCAACAAGGACTCGATGAACAGCCCCGGTGCTTTGATGATGGAAGCCACTCACATCAACAACGTCTTCCCGCTCCAAGTTGTCCAAGAGTCAAAGACTTCCGTGCTCAATATGACCAACCCCCATCCGTTCTACAACGAGGAGGAAGAGACGGACCCACCTGCTTCCAAGGCGTACAGGTACCGCCGTTTCGATCTGTCGCTCAGCCAGGATGATGAGCCTCTCAACCTCGTCCTCCGAACCGAGTTGGATGCCGTTGTCAAGAACAGCATCAACGGAGAAGACCAGTTCCTCACGATCAAGGCACTCAACGAGTTCGACAACAAGGCCCAGGGTGCCGGTGGCGCTCTCGACTGGAGAACGAAGTTGGCCAGCCAGCGTGGTGCTGTCCTCGCCACCGAAATGAAGAACAACAGCTTCAAGCTCGCGCGATGGACCGTCCAGAGCATTTTAGCCAAGGCGGATACTATGAAACTTGGGTGAGTGCCGTCAGATTTTGTGTAATTCCAACTGCTAACAATCCACAGTTTCGTATCCCGTACCAACCCCAAGAACAACAACGACCACGTCATTCTCGGCGTTCTCACCAACAAGCCCCGCGATCTCGCCAACCAGATGGCGCTCAACCTCAACAACGGCTGGGGTATCGTCCGCACCATCGCCGACATGTGTCTCAAGATGGAGGATGGCAAGTACGTCCTCGTCAAGGATCCCAACAAGCCTGTACTCAGGCTGTACAACGTCCCCGAGAACACCTTTGAAGACGACAACGAGGAGATGGACAAGGCGGCTGAGCAGGACATTGAGGAGGAGGCTGAGGAATAGGTTGGAGAGAGGGGTTAGTTTTTGTATGCTGCGATTGGTTTAGACTTCGAGTTACGAAGCGATGCTTGATGGTAAGAGACTAGGGATTAGTTTCGAACAAAATGATGGACCTTTTAGATGCGGATGAATGCATGATTTCGCAGTTTCTGATCCTCTTCCTCTGGAAATAATGCTTGATTGTAAATGTGCTTGGTACAGTGAAGCGTTTCGCCATCCCTGGGACCCTTCGTCTCACTTCGGGGAAGGGATTGAGTGTTCGACAGGATTTTCCCATAGATAGCTGTAATTTCAATGATAGACCATCTTGTCAAAAATGGCCTATACATACAACAATTTGAAGGTGAGCATTACATCGCCGACGGTGAGTGTGGGGAATTTCATGTCAGCAGGGGATCCATGAAGATGATGTTTTCTTTGGCATCGACATTGCACTGCAGTCGTGGTCGTCCCATCCTCGTCAAACACATCAGGGATTTTACAAGTGAATTCGACGCATGGTAGGAGATCGCAGAGGAGGAGCGCAAGTGCTGAGAAGAAGTCCCCATGCATAGCAGATCAGCCCTTGATATCCGTCTGCTCACCGCATAAGGCTTTTCGTCTCGTCTCCCAGCCACATCGCTTCCCAATCAAAAATGCATCACCAAGTGCGATTCTCCGAACATACCTCGCCCATAGGCGCACTCACACGATACTGGAGACGCGAAAAGAATGTTCTAACACGTCAGCATCCCATGTTCCAGCGTGACCGCTTTTTCCGTCTCATTTTGGTCATCCTCGTTTCGCCAAAAAGTCAAAAATCTACAGTCTATCGAACGCGGGGCTCGAACCCGCAACCTTTGGATATCTAATAGAAGTCCAACGCGCTACCATTGCGCCAGCCCGACTGGATTACAGGGCCCTGGGCAACTCAAAAATCAAGACCTGAAGTTATAGAAGCGATCTAGCCCGATCTGAAGTCAATTGGTTCCCTTTCGAGTGAATCGGAGCCATTTTTGCAAAATGTCACGTGATGTATTCCTTTCGTCTGATCTTTCCTCCCATCTTCTTCGGCGCTTTGTATCCCAGAGATGGATAATGGCTGGCTGGGGATCAATCTTTGTCCTGATGAGACGATGAAAGACTATAGAGATGTGTGGTGTGGCTGGTCGATGAAGCTTTCTTGCCAGAAACGGGGATAGGGACCGGGTGAGTTTGGGAAGCGCATCTCGCTGGGAATGGGGATCGAGAACAGATGGATTGAGAAGCTCCTTTTTGCGACTGGGGATAGATTCGCGATCGCTAATTGCTGGAGTCGTTCCTTTGCCCTGGGGGGATGCATGTCAGGTATCTTGAGCGTCAAATTGGGGACAGAGGAAGGCATAGGATCGACGCGAGAGCTTGATGTATTGCCTACAGCATAATGCACGACCGAATTATCATGGCTGAACGAGAAGATGTTTAGGAAACGGGTTACAGAGAGCACGGTTTAGAGAAAGTAAATGACTGAAACATATCATCCGATTGAAGACAGGGGACGGCTGGGATGCCAAAATTCTGATTGCTACAATAATGTACATTTTGATGAACTCGTTCTTACTACGGCACGATCACGCTTTTCGTACCGCCAAACAAGCTGGGTATAATCTCTCCCGTCGAAACAACATGCAATGCAAAACACCACAGACCATACGACTCCCCCTCATCCTCCCCGCCTGAAGCCACCGCGCTTCTTCTTGCCTCTAAACATGCCTTTGTTCCTAGGATCTCCACCCATATTCCCATCGCCATCCCTCTTCCGGTCGTCGTACCGCGGCCGTTCCATCTCCCTCGCCGCCCTCTCCTGCTCCCTCGCCAGCTTCTCCTGCTCAATCTCCTCCTTCGTCTTCTCCACCTTGACCTGGGGCTTCTCCAGATCGGTTGGGAACCGTGGGTGCGCGCCGTTCTTGCACGTCCTGCCGTCGGGACAGAAACCCGAGAGGTAGAACGGACAGATGTGGTCTCGCTTCACGTGTTTATTCGCGCAGTACGGGCCGAGCGGACAGAAGCCTCGCTCGTAGTGGGGACACGGCGGGCGCTTCGATTCCGGGTCGAGGTGCAGGTACAGGCAGTCTTCGCCGTTGGAGCAGGTTCCTGTGCGAGAGTAGTACGAGCATTCCGGCATTCTACGCAGGTTGTATTCGTGAAGGAACTCGCACGAGTCGCCCTTTTTGCAGAGGCCGCGCAGCCAGTGCTTGCATACTAGTCTAAGACCATATTTGTCAGTAGGGGATACTTTGTAGGGAATACCTTCGTTGAGTATATGGTGGTATTGGAGGTGTGGAGGCAAAGCGAGCGACAACATACGAGGACGAGTTGATGTGTTTGTCCGGACAGTCCTTGCCCAGCGGACAGTGACCCTGCGAGTATGCCTTGCATACCGGCCGGTTGGGATCCAAGCCGAAGCGAAACTCGTGCCGCAGGAAGCTGTTGAAGCTGAAGTCGAAGGTAGGGTTGGTCGATGGCTGCAGGATGCGATCGGCGAGCGACTGCTCATGCTGCGGTTGCGTCTGGACGTCGACGGCCATGATGCGGCGAGGACAAGGTTCCAGATCTCAAAGGAGCGTCTCCTAAAGCTCGCTGCCTGGGAGGAGGGTGTTTCGTGAGGGATGGACGGATGGACGGGAGACGGGGGGGTCGGTGAGGCAGGACAAGTGGACGATGGGGGTTGTGGTGCAAGCTCGCCAGAGCTGAGGCGGTGGTGGCGAAGAAGCTCGAATGGGCCGGTGCCTTGCGCGCCCCCAGCGGCCCGCAGTGAGCAGGCCAGGGAGGGCTGCGCTACACTGACGGCGGAGCGGTGTCGACGAGGGTGTTGTGCAGATGCGGCAACGGCAGCAATAAAGGCTAAAGTGTCATTGATTGCGGTGCATGGAGGTTTCGGCGATTCGAATGGATTCCAGGCTGCTTGACGGGGAGCAAGCTGAGCATCGGATGTTGAGATTCTACTGGCTGCGGCGAAGCTGAAAAAGACGGGAATGGGTGGCAGTGGCAGTGTGAAATGCGACAGACCATCCCTTGGGATATTACATGTGAGGTCGTCTCTCGACAAGGTACTATTTGTACCGAAAGACAAAAAGACGGTTTCTGCAGTGGAGAGCGCCCGCTCAGAGCCATTCTCCTCTTGTCGATCAGCTCGTGCTTCCGTTACACGGCGTCATCCATCCCAACCGTCACATCCATCACAATCACATTCTACGCCTCTTGCATCGAGGTGTTGCCTATATCGACGAAGTGCATGGCAATGTGTCTGTAGAGATCCCGTAGGTGGGTGGACAGGCAAAAGCACGTTATCCTCCAGCAGAACGTACTTTCGCATGCCCTGCTGGAGATAGCTGTAGGAAGCACTCTGTCTGATCTCTGGCGTGCCTGACTCGAGCACCGCTTGCTCACTATGGATTCTGGCGGGGAGCTGGCCTGCCCCTCACTGCTCCTCACTGCTGCTTTCCCCGGTGCCCCTCGCTATCGTGTTTGTCCAGCGTTTCCCAACAATAATGCAAATCACTTTCAACGTACGACACTCGGCTAGATATGGTGCCAGTGGCAGGACGAAACAGGCAGAGGAGGCCAGCAGCAGAGAAAAGCAAAGAAATAAATTGATAGATCAGAATCCCATCTAGACTTTGGCCTGGGGCGGGGCTGGCCGGGGTGTGCAGGACTCAGTGCAGCGGGCTGCCTCCGAGGGCATTGCATTCGCTGGGTGGATTGAGAGCGTTGCCTGCTCTAGCTCGTCTGTTGCGTTTCGTGCAGCCGAAAATAGAGAGGGATTGACGGACAGAGGGCCTGCCCTTACAGCTCGTTCGGCCGCCATGGATCCTGCAAGCAAGCAACAGGTGCAGCTGCGAGCGAGTGATCCATCTTCGATTCGACTATCAAGTGCCATTGTTGCTGTGAAGAGCCTGTCCTGGCTTCCTACAGACATCAATGGGAGGTAGTCATCGATTACTCCGAGTACCTTACCGTCTCCAGGGAGCAGAAGCATGTCTTATGCTGATGGCAAGGAAGTGCGGGAGAGCTGCAGGCGAGAGGACGGATGTTTTGCGTCGCGGCGGTCGTCCAATTGTTCTGTGCGACTCGAGCTGTTCCTGCCGGATGCTTGATGCTGGAGGCTCCAGGATGCCGGTCGCCTTCGCTTCTGGTTGCCACCACCGTCCGATTCTCACAGCGAGGTACCCCACAGCTGTGGAGAGGTGAGATGAGATGCTGGCGTTGCAGTGGAAGATCGTCCTTCTGGGACGAAGAAGACCTGCGAGGAATACGAGGGATGGAAGCGGTCGTCGTGTGTCATCGTCAGCTCTGGTTACCCACTGCACGCGACACCAGGTGCTGCGATGTGCATTATTGGATGTTGGGACGTGTCGTTTCCCAGCACTGAGGTCAGAGGCATCTGCCTGTCGGTGACGATCTGCAGCTAGGCTATCTGTCGCGAGAGGTGATGGGGAGAGGAGAGCAGGACGCAGCTGGAGAGGACGGCAAACCCGATTTTCCGCGCGCGAGAAGCTTCCACTTGCACTTGCAGTCGTCCCGCGGCGGTTCTGCCTTCGGTGCGAACATAGGCATTCACTCCTCCAACCTTTCACCGCACCCACCCGGCAGTCCGTCGTCCATCGTCCATCGTGTGCCATGACAAAGGATGGGCCCACCGCACACCACACCACACCCTCGCCCGTCGTCTCCTCTCCCTTTCCACTCTTTTCTTTTCTTCGCCCTGCTCTGTCGCTCTTCAACGTTCTCGTCCTGCCCTCTCCACCTCTAGTCGGCGTGGGCCAGGCCGACACCACAATCTTATCGCCATCGTCGGCGTCGGCGTCCTGCCCTCTCATCCTGGTCCCGGTCCTAGCTATGCGCTTCCTTGCCTCGTTAAGCATGGCGCTGTAGACGTGCGCATTGCAGAGGCCCTTCGCCAATCAGACCATAGCGGTGAGGCTGCTCAGACTAGCCTAGTCCCGAACGTCCTGCCCTCTGATCGTCGCATCCACGGCACCGAAAAGGTACTCTAGCTCTTTTAAAGCTCTCCACTCTGCTGTCGCCGTCGGACCTCCCTCGTCCTCTGGCTCGTCACAATGCTGAGGTAGGTAGCCATTGCGGGCTGGAGGAGGTGTCGCGTCGCTGCAAGCTTCCAATTGCTCTTTGCCTCTCGCTCATTCACTCCTTCCACATCTTGCAGAAATCCAGAAACTAAACAAAATAAATCCCATACGAGAACAATAAAACGAAGAAAAGCCACGTTCATACCCTCTTTTGAGCAAACATACCTATTCCCTATCACCCTTCAACATGCCAGAATCCCCTTACGGGCCCTCCGCCCCGAATCCCTACTTCCATCGTACACCGCCGCGCCGCTCCTCCTCGCAAGGCATGATACCGCTGTCGAGTTGGCCAGCGATACAGATGTATGTCAACGCCGTGTATTATCCAAATTGGCACATATACAAAGGTCGACCGCCGAGTTCATTGAGTCTGGGCTGTGTCTCCCACATCTTTTACGCCTTTGCCTGGTGAGTAGCGCTTCGCAACGTTTACTCATCTCACCAAAAACTTACAACTTTGACTGCTAGGGTCAAACCAGATGGCACCGTCTACGTAGGTGGATACACCGATTGTCGAGCAGCAAAAGTTGCATCCTCGTGTTCCCATAACTGACCATACTCCAGTTGAGCGACGAGCATGCCGATACACAGGTCGATGTCGATGGCGTCAAAGGCTGCCTGCGGGCTTGTTCGGCTCTGAGAAAACAACCCGCTGTCATCCCAAAGGTCCTGTTGTCCGTTGGTGGTGGTGGAAAGGGAAGTGAGCATTTCGCAGAAGTCGCCAGTAAACACGAGACTCGACAGAGATTCGCGGAGACGGCTCGTCAGCTGGTCCTAGACTTCAATATCGACGGTATTGACAGTGCGTTGCGGCAACTCCAATTCACTGTTGGAAAATGGAACTGATCTCATGAATCTAGTTGACTGGGAGCATCCCGCAAACCCGGAGCAAGGGAATGATTACGTTAATCTGCTCGCAACTCTCCGTGCCTATCTTCCGATGCCTCGCTTCTGCTTAACCACCGCCCTCCCGGCTGCAGAATGGGCTCTGGTGAATATCCCGCTCGCCCGCGCCGCTCAGTACGTCAACTTCATCAACGTCATGGCGTACGACTTTTGTGGTCCGTGGGAGAAGCTCTGCGGACACCATGCCCAACTCTTCACACCGACACAACCATATAGCTCTGCAGCGTCCATTTCTGTCCAATCGGCAATATCGTACTATCTTTCTCAAGGCGTGCCGCCGAAACAACTCGTATTGGGGGTGCCTACGTTCGGCAGGTCATTTTTAAACACAAACGGTGTAGGACATCCATATTCGGGTCAAGGTGGCGATGAAGGAACGTTTGAGTACAGGGAACTACCGAGGCCTGGCGCCGAAGAACAGTTCGATGCCACGCTAGGCGCAACGTTCTGTCATGGAGGTGACGGTGGGTTCGTTACGTACGACAATCCGGTAACGGTAAAGATGAAGGCAAAATTCGTAAAGCAGAACGACTTGCAGGGCCTTTTTTACTGGACGGGAACGAGCGACGCTCCAGGCGCAAGGAGCTTGGTGTACAGTGGATATGAAGAGCTGCACTCTGGGCGTTGACATTCCTTCTCCATGGCTGTATTTTTGTGGGAGGCTTTGGCTTGCATTGCATACAGGGCGGCGGTCTGCATCAAAAAGTTCAAGCAAAAGACATGCTTTCTCACGAGTTAACGACGGCGTAGCGCACCTACGATTTGTAATTTCTCCGGCTCTAACAACAGGAGCGCGCTCGAATTCACTAGCATTATTCTCGGCATCGGATGGACAGCTAGAGGAGACGAGCATGTAGAAGATCAATGATACCCTGTCGACGTCGTTTTCCGGCTGCCGAGTACCATCGCCGAGTTCCACGGTGCGGTGTGTTTATCAATATGTCGACTAGTGCCAGCTAGTTACTGCCGTGGTGCCCAAAGCCAGCGCCCGGTGGGCGCCCACGATCCTCCCACAACACTCCATTGCTGTGAAATATTAACGTGGACGCAGGGCACCTCGACGGAAAAGATGACTTGCACTAGACCGGGGTGGACGTTCATGCAACATTGACTGCGCGCACTACGTCTGGGAGAGGCATACGCTTGGCCTCACCGGCCGGAAGATCCCAGCGCTGAATGGTGGTTGGAAATGGCGTCAGAACTTTCCGTTTCCGAGCAGCGGGCATGCGACGGAGGAAGTGCTTGCAGGTCATACGGATGGGGTTTTCAGGAATTCTCGTCGAGAAAGGAGAGGAACACGTTACCTCGGCGGCGTTTGGTGGTGGTGAGATTCGAGAAGTCGTCCGTCCGAGGGCGATGGAGTTTCCGGGCCGGACTCGACGAGAAGCGTCTTCACGGAACCGCAAACGATGCCGGATTTCGCCCTCTGCTAAATCCTAGGACATTATCGTGGATTCCGTCACTAGTTGAATATTACAAAAAGCCTCTAGGGAATTAGAAGCAAGGACACTACCTAGATTTCTTCACTAAAAGCATATAGAACTTACGTTGGAATGGTTTCAGCCTACACGGCATTTTAACATCTTCTGCCTGCATTGGGAGTCGGAATCTGGTATCAATGTCTATGATCATTCTAGCAATCAATCAAGTTCGGAGAAGAGTAGGACGAAATAGTAGGACGATGGATTCTCGCCGGATGTCTAGATTGTTTTCAGCTTACTACAAAGCTCTCATCCCGGCAGTCGCTGCATTGTACAAAATTTCGCGTTTGATCTATATTTGACTGCTAAAATCCATCTTCCCATCAGCACACAAGAGAAGGCTGGAGGGGCGGATGCTCCGTGTTTGCGCTGGATGCAAACGGCCCCTGCGCCCGGCCTCACCTGGCGGCCACGAACACCATCGCCGGATCGCCGTTCGGGGGTGCGGGTGAGCTGTGAGATGGCCGCCTACCTTCTCGGACTGAAACACGTCGTTCGCACATGCTCCCTCCGCCTTAATTGTTTTTTCTCCTCTGCTTTGACAGCTGCCCTATCCTAACATCCTATTCATCTTCGAACACCACCCAATGCTGTGAACTTTCGTGTTCAATGACCACCGCCTTGAGCTCCGCATCCCTTGATGCTGGTAAGCCTCCTCTCCCACGTACCTTCCCCCCAATCAATCCCCTGACCCTGACAATGTGACAACAGTCGATTACGATCCCGTCGTTCACCTCAACGAAATCTTCGGCCGTTCCTCCTCCCTCGTCCATGTGGGCGCCACGACCTCCGCTCTCCGAAGCTATCAAGATGACCTCGACGAAGACATTACCCTGCTCGTGGCCTCTCAGGCCTCGTCGGACGCACATAGCGTGCAGCGCATCCAGCAAGCAAAAGCTGAGCTGGCCGACCTCTTCAAGAAGATAGAGAATGTCCGCGAACGCGCACTCCAGACCGAGCAGGCCATCACCGAGATGACGGCTGACATCAAGAGGCTGGACAACACGAAGAAGAACCTCACCCTGTCCATGACGGCGCTGAAGCGGCTACAGATGTTGACAACGGCATACGAGCAGCTCAGGGGATTAAGCAAGACCCGGCAGTATCGTGAGTGTGCGCAGCTGTTACAAGCCGTGCTGCAACTCGTGGCACATTTCAAGAGCTATAGGAGCATCGATCAGATTGCGACGCTGAGTCGGAATGTTGCAGAGCTGCAGAGGGAACTATTGGAACAGGTGTGCGAGGACTTTGAGCTCATGTTTGCAAAGGGAGAGGTAGCGCAGAGGAAAGGAGTGCTGGCTGAGGCCTGCCTGGTTATGGATGCTCTCGGAGACCACGCCAGATCGCGGCTCATCAATTGGTATTGCAACACACAGTTAAGGGAATATCGGCAAGTTTTCAGGGGGAATGATGAAGCAGGGTCTCTGGACAACATCTCGCGGCGATACTCGTGGTTCAATCGAATGCTGAAGACGTACGATCTGGAGCACGCTGGCATTTTCCCCACGCATTGGAGAGTGAATGAGATGCTCGCCAACGCATTCTGCGAAGGAACACGAGACGATTTCAAGGCTATCCTGCAACGCTCAATGCGCCGCACTGATGGACAAACGCTTGATGTCAACCTACTTCTCTCTTGCTTGCAGGAGACTCTCAACTTTGAGCAAAGCCTCGAGCGAAAGTTCACCAACGAATCCCGACTGTCGATAGACACTGTCAACACTACGGACGAAAAGGCTCAAACATTCAGCCAAGCTATTTCGGAAGCCTTTGAGCCGTACATGAGCCTCTGGGTCGAAATGCAGGACAAACAACTTGCTGAGCTGATTCCCAAATACCGCACGCAACCCCTCAAAAACTCGGAAGAAGAGTTTTCTCCCCAATCCGTCATTCCTTCGTCCACGGAACTCTTCAATTTCTACCGTATCACCCTTGCCCAGTGTGCAAAGCTATCGACTGGGTCCAGGCTGCAGGAACTTTCAAAGACATTCGGCAAATACCTCGACCAGTACAGCCAACAGGTACTGTTTCATTTCCTCGGCGAGCGAGGCGGTCCCGCAGGCCCATCCATCGAAGATATAATACTCGTTCTCAACACAGCGGACTATTGTTACACGACATGCAACCAGCTGGAAGAGAAGATAAAGGCTCGCATTGATGAAGAGTTCCGTAGCAACGTCGATCTGCAAAGCCAAGCCGATGCGTTCATGGGCGTCGCCAGCGCGGCAATTAGAGCACTTGTGAAGAAGGTCGAGATGGCTTGCGAGCCTGCATGGCGCGAAATGCGAAACACGCCCTGGAGTAAGCTGGAATCTGTTGGAGACCAAAGCACATATGTTGCAGAGCTATTGCGACAAGTCAAGGAGCAGGCGTCCGAGATATTAAAACTATTGCACAAGACTCAGTACTCTCGAGCATTCTGCGACAATCTTGTCGATGCCATCGTCACTTCATACATACAGAACATTGTGGCTTCGAAGCCAATCTCAGAAGTTGGCGCAGAGCAGATGCTGTTGGATTCATACGCGGTGAAGAAGGCCTTGACGGAGATCCCCACCATCAACGAAGAAGCGGGCGCTCAACCGCCGGCAAGGTATGTTCAGCCTCTTTTCCAGTCATCTTCGAGATTCGTGAAGTCCATATGCTGATATTTCCCCTCACAGCTTCGTCAAACGCGTTACCCAAAGCACATCCAAGATCGATCCACTCCTAAAAACTCTCCAAGTTCGCCCGTCCCCTCCAGAGGCCCTTGTCCAGGCCTATCTCATCCACATTGGAGATCGCTCAGACACCAATTTCCGCAAAATCCTCGACCTTAAGGGTCTCCGCAGGGTTGACCAAGCCTCCCTCATGGACCTCTTCGTCGCCCACCGCTCTGCCTCCTCACACGCCCACTTACCTCAGAACTCGCCGTTCCTGACCCCACTCCAGATTACGACAGCGTCTGGACACTCTTCTGTGGGCATCGGGTCTCTTACCGCGTCGGGGTCTATAGGAGCGCCAAATCTGTCGGGTGGACGGTTCGATCCCGCGACGTTTGGCTCTGCCATCATCAACGCAGCTCGGGATGGCGTCGATCGCTTCGGCAGCCCTGGACTGGGATCAACCGGTGGCAGCATATCAGGTGCGTCGGGAGGCGCTGGTGGAGGATCCGCTGGCGGAGGAAGTCTGGCGCCAGCAGGAGGATTAGGCATCTCAACATCGCCATCGCCGCAGCAGCAACTGCAGGCTGGAGCGGACGGCCTGGCTGGAAACCTGAACGAGAATCTGCGCAATATCGGCAAGTTTTTCCGACGAGAGAACACCGGGTTCCCTCGTTTTGGAAGGTCGGCGGAGGATGGCAAGGGGTAAAAGACGGCTATCCACACGAGGGGAGAGAAAGGCAACAATAGATGCGCGAAAGGAGATGAACTTTCCTGCTTTATGTGTTTGAATGCATCTACGAATGGCGTTTTCTTACTCTTGTTATTCCCCGCCATTTTTCGAGCGCGCTCTTGTACAAAATCAATCATGCTTTACAAATAGGTATGTAAAGATCACGTAGATGAATACGGCTCGATTGAGCTATGTATCCGAAATAGAAAAAAGGTCTGTTTCTTCGATTTGCTGTCTGTCTCGTTTCTTGCAATAACCGGGACGGTGGAGATGTGCAGTCGGCTGACGAAGTGAGGCTTCGTGTCGATCATCAGCAACACGTCTTGGACCACGACGAACGCGCACGGCAACACGACACGAGACGACGAGACAAGCCGCAAGAGCAATAAATCACTCAAAACCATGATTCGAGCACGGCTACGAATCTTCCAAGTCCTCTCGTAAACCTGCCTGCCTATGTATTGACCGCGGCGGATGGAACTAGCCTGCCAGCCTACCGCCACGGCAACTCGGCCATCCGAGCGAGACGAACGGCGCCCTTCGCCAAACCGCAACCAAACAACGTAGACGATGAAGAAGAAGACTGCCGGCGCTCGTTTAGGATTTCCCAGATCTGCTCTGAAATCTGCCTTTTCGGCTGCACATTCCCACGCTTTGCCCTTCAAGGGGCTTGCTGATCGCGCGGAAGGCAGAGGTTCCGGGTTGCAACGTGCGTCTCGTCTCAGACGTGGACAGGGCCCTTCTTTCTCTCGTGCCCGCGTGCGGGTTGTTACCAGCCATGTCCCGTGCCAGGAGAGAGGTGGCAGGTTCAAAAACGGCTTGAGCCCTCGCGTTATGAGCAGCCTCCGTGATATTCTCTTGTGACTTATTGTTCTTCCCATTCCTCGTCGTCTTTCGCTGCCCATCGGGGAATTCGAGATGGTTGCGGAGGTAGCCGGCGCCATGCCGCAAGAGGCTAGGGTCAAGGCCCTGCTCAGATCTGCCGCCAGCGCTGTTCGTCCATCATCTTCACCTTTATTCCCTCTTCCCATTCTCCTGGTCCTAACCTCTTCGTCACCCCTCAGATACCCGTTCTCTCGCGCCTACTACCCGGGAAAGTCTTTCTGAACGGCCGCGAATACCATTCCAGCGTCTCCTCATACTGGTCCCTGCAGGAGCAGGAGGTGAAACCGCGATGCATCGTGCTTCCCACTTCGTCACAGGAGGTGCAGATCGCGGTGCTCGTTCTCAGCATTGCAGCACAGTTGTCGATACCGGGCTGTAAATTTGCCATCCGAAGTGGAGGGTGAGCTCTCTCCATGAACTGGTGTGGGAGTTATCATACTCATGCCGTCAAATAGACACACTGCGTTTGCTGGTTCGGCAAACATCCACGACGGCGTCACCATTGATCTCCGTAATCTGAATCAAATAGTCCTTTCAGAAGACAGATCGCTCGTCAGCATTGGCCCTGGGAATAGATGGGGCGATGTTTACTCAGTGCTGGATGAGTATGGCGTTGCTACGTCAGGAGGCCGAGTCGCCTCGGTCGGCGTCGGAGGGCTCATCACTGGGGGTAAGCATAGCAATCTTGCAGGATGAATCTTCTCTAATCCTACTAGGTGGCCTCAGCTTCTTCTCTTCGCGTTATGGGTTTGTCTGCGACAACGTTGTAAACTACGAAGTGGTCCTCGCATCTGGACAGCTTGTCCATGTCAACGCCATCTCGTATCCCGATCTGTTCAAGGCTCTGAAAGGAGGCTCTAACAACTTCGGCATCATCACTCGCTTCGACGTGAAAGTGTTCTCGCAAGGACCAATCTGGGGCGGATTCCTTGGAACAAGGATCGAAGATAGGGAGAAAGTCTTTGCATCTTTTGAGAAAATATCGAGGAGCTCAGAATACGACCCGTTCGCCGCGTTCATCATCAGCTTCACTTGGAGGCCAAACATGGGATGGATCGGCGCAAGCACTCTTACATACACAAAAGCAGAAGAGCACCCCCCTATATTCGCTGAGCTCGAGTCACTACCAACCACATTCTCGACGATGCGGGTGGCCAGTCTGACGTCTTTTACAAGAGAGCTCGATGCGACCACGCCTGCTGGACACCGCGAAACTTTCGTCACAATGACTTTCCGGAACAGCGCGATCATTTTTTCGAAGTTCTTCGATCTTTGCGACGATGTTGTGGGGTCCTTCCCGCCAGACGAAGAGTTCATGTTTAGCGTATCATACCAACCTTTACCTCAGACCATTATATCCAAGGGAGCGGGAACGAACTCGCTGGGGCTGACCGAGGCAGACGGCGACCTAGTGAATGTCCTCGTAGGCATCAAGTGGCAAGACGCAGACAATGACGCAGCGGTAGAGGCGATAGTCAAAGACCTGTTCGAGAAAGGGGCTACGGTGGCCTCGGGTCTAAACTTGTACCATGAGTACAAGTATCTCAACTATTCAGCAGGGTGGCAGGACCCCATTTCCGGATACGGCGCAGCGACGAAGAATACTCTGAGGGCAGTCAGTAAGAAATACGATCCGAGGGGGCTTTTCCAGAGGCAGGTACCAGGCGGCTTCAAACTGTTTTGATTCGATGGCATGGAGGTCACCCATCTACCGGCCCGTTTGCGGCTGTGATCAGGCGTACATATCTCCGTGAGCTACGTGTCGGATTGACAAAAGGAAGAACCTAAGCATGGAAGGACGCTAGAAGGTCTCCGGAAGGAAAGAAGAAACTTGTGCACAAGATGGAACGTGTAAAAAGGAAAGCCAGGGAAATGATTACAGCAAGCAGCAAAAGGGGCTAGAACCTTCTCTCGCATGAACAATGCTGCGTGGAAGCTTCGATTGACGACGGCATCAAAAGAAACAAGCCCCGATGCTCGAGCATTGATCTTCATCGCCAATTGGCCGTGGAAGACACGTAGAAGGATCGAAAGAAGCAAGTAGATCGGCAAAATGATCACAGGAGATAGGCAGCTGCAGTAGTTTGCGCCTCCCTCCTTGAATACCACAGAAGGCGTGGCGCCATGATGCGAGGTTGGAATAAACGAAGTCAATGTCCACACAGGGGAGCGGAGGAGACGGTGTATCATCGCGATGCATTGACTTCCACAGTTCACCGTCGTGTAGTAGATAATTTGAATGTGCCAACGAGCATCGAATGGGCTCAAAGGTCGTCCACTAGTGCAGGATACGACTCTAAGGCTGAATGCTAATGCAGGTTTGGCGTGATCGATACGGCGGATAGTCTGGAGAAGAATCAGGAAAGAAGTGAAAGCTCAGCACTTCCGATACCTCCCAAAGATTTACTTTCATAGCCAATGGACAAACCAACCACACATGCGGTTCATCAACTGTTAGACATGTCTTTTGGCCTCCCTCCGTCCGAACTGCGGCTCTGCTACGGCTCTCGCATGCATGGCCACCATGGCAGGACCAACATTGATGCAGACAACCCCCCTTCATATCAGCTGCTGCGGGTTGTGCTCGCTCGTCCGGGGAGGATCGTCCCATCTGTGCTTGTGCTACCGTCGCACGACGCAGGAGGGCGGCAAGTGGTCACGAGATTCGAGCTTTGGGCGCCACACCGTCTCCAGGCAGAGGGCGATGCAGAAAACAACATGGAAACAGCCACGTCTTGCTCGGGACAACGGATCGTCCACGTACTTCCCGTTTGTCCTGTTCAAACTTCGCTTTCTGTCCCGCCGTTTGGCCGCCGCAGCAGACTGACGTCGTGAAGCATTCCGCGGACACAGCAAACATGGGCTGCGTCGATCGCCTGGCGGAGGAGGAGCGTCCCTCCATCCATCCATCCATCCATCCATGCCTCCATCGCGAACAACCACGATCGTGCCGACGCAATCGCGAGCCGCGTCCGAACGAGAAAAAAAAACGGCCGCCGTGCTTGACTCGAGCATCACGACGCTGCGCCCGCCTCCAGCTTGTCCGATTCGCAGCAGACGTCAGCCAGGGTTTCTTCTTCAGTTGCTTCCACGCTAGGGTGCGGAGGCTTCTGCGATGTTTCCACACGACTTCTGTTCGCGGCCAAGCGCTGCTGCCCCGGAATAGCCCCCGCCTTCCTCCACAGGACCCGTTGGCTGTGGGGTCGCCTGCTAATCGCATAGATGGTGATGACCAGCATCATTGCGTCCTTTGGGCCAGCGCGTTGCCCTCAGCTGCATTTGCTTGCTTGCTGGCTTGCGCGATAAGTTCCCCGGCTCGGCGAAACTGGCATGGCAGGTTGCAGTTCCCGACATGGTCCCTGACCAAAGGCGAGTGGTGCAAGAAGACGAAAAGCAATTATCAGGCGCTTCAATTGGCGGCGTCCTATAGGGTCATGTCCTGCTCTGCCTCTGGGGGCAAGGGATCCTGCCGCAGGAAAACGCATGGCCTAGCTGCGAGTCACAGAGACGATCCCTGGAAGCCCCTCGAGGGCATGTGAGTGGGCCGCGCACGATCGCAAGTCGCAACGGCTGCGGCAGCCAACCAAGATCAAACTACCTGCCTGACCGACTTGCATCACCCGTGGAAAAGGAAGCACAAGTCAGCACTGGCTGCAGGGCCCTCCACCAAACTAACTTCACGAGCAGACCTAAGATTCTGAGATGTGGGCACACTGTGCTTGTGCCATCTCCCTTGTCGTCGGAACTCGAAAACACGGCATCCAATGCACGAGGCTGCCATGACTTCCGACCGTCCTACCGGGACAAGCCGTGATACAAGTAAAGAGCAGACCTCCTTCGTGGACGAATGCAAAAGTCAACCCATTCTCGTCGACCGCTCTATTCTCCTGTCCCCTTCTGTTGACTTGTCATCTTTTACCAATTCGTGTAACCTACTGCGTCTTAGCTTCCAGCGGCTGAGAGAGTACCGTCCTTTGCATATATATAAACTCCCATGAGCGACGACCAGACAACAACCACAACACCAGCAACCACGATGACGATCAGTCACGGTGCGATAGCCGTTGCGCCGGCATACAGCCACCCACCCGAGTTCAAGCTGTTTCTCTACCATGCGCTGCAAAACGCCAGCTCGCCCTACTCCGCCATCAATCTGTCGAGCGATTGCACCGAATTCGCGGCATCGTTCGAGGTCATCTACACGGAAGACGACTACCAGCCTGACGACACGGTCGAGGAAATCTACGGGAGGGTGGCGGACATCAACGACGGTCACGGCAAAGGGTAAGTCATAAAATCAGCCGAATACGTGGAACACACTAAAGATAAGGTGTTGCTCATTGGTTCCTCACTAACACGTTGTTTTTGCAGTTCCGTCTGGCTGCGTGTCCATCGCGCATCGAGACCAAGCCAGATGATCAACAACATCACTTCTCTCCAGAGCGGGGTGAACGCACACGAGGAAAACAGGGTGCGAGTCGGCTTGTCTGGGAGCGCACCTTACGTTCAGTGGTCGAAAAGCCTTTCTGCTGAGTAGTACGTTCCTCACAGTTTCATTCTCTGTCCTGCCCGATGTGCTAATGGCTTTTACCAAAACAGCTTTGTAACTGACATCGGTCTCTGGCGGAGCAGATCTCAGCGGACGTCGCCGCCGCCTGGCTGGGACGGAAGATCCCACGATATCAACGAAGGCAGGGGCGGTACGCACCTCTATCTTGTGTGGAAAGTGAAGCAGTATCGTGGGCCGAGGTTTCCTTAGAAGTTCTCGGTAGATCCCTCACTTCAAGCGCTGTATCGTGGGTGGTTGATGGCTTGTAGGGTGTCTTTTTACAGTTTTGTTGACCTGGTTTGGTCTAAAGTGTATCGTGTTTTGTTTATATAGATACCATGGTGCATATTCGAATATGAAAGCTACCCAATTTTCTTGAAAAACGTTAAAGATGGTATCAATATCCTTTTTTCTGCAGTTCGAGCTGAATGCAGGAGTGATGGGGGGAAGAATGGCTGAGGATATTTTTTCTATCTTTTGGCAAAACACTTTTTTTTTGTGGAGCTCCAGATTGGAAACAAGCCTATGGTCAGAGTAGATATCGGGGCTCTACACGGAGCTAGATGAAGCTACCGGATCTTATATTCTACCAGCAGTTGAGACTTCTGGTTTCTTGGAATTTCCACGACCGTCTACATGATGCTCAGAAAGAGAAGCGATCATAAGATTGAAAAGATGGTAGTCATTTCAAAACAGTAGTATCTTCAATAGCTATATCTAATACTGAAAATATAATTATGACATATAGGCTTTGTCTATATAAGGCTACGATAAGGGCAAATTTCGGGCACCTTTTCGACTCCCTTAAGGGCGAGGTGGGTACGTGTAAAGAGGCATGAGTTATAACACTTTTCCCCCTTTTACGTTTCTGGATGTTTGTAAACCAAGTGATTGATGCGGAGTAAAGGTATGCTAATATCCGCCGAGAACGGTATGTGTACATGCTCGAGCATGTTACGTGGTCTTTCTCCATATTGGCTATCTGGGTAAATTTAAAGTGTTCGTGTAGACGCAGGTTTGTCGTTGGTGATTGATGCTACGGTTACTCTGTCTGAGATGATATTGGTTTTTTCGTTCCAAAATCACTTCGGTTGATCCCGAGAACCTGAGAGCTTAGCATCACATGCATGTGTATAGATTTTGAAGATGTTCATCAATTTTGCACTACCTACGTACAGGTAAGCATCTGCTTATATACTTTACGAGTATCTATTCACATATAATCTACAAACCAACACACACCACACAATTCACTCACTCACTTCCCCTCCAACTTCCTCACTCTCTCCCCATCAGCATGCAACCTACAACACAAGCACGTACAACCTTCAAGACACCTACACTTGTCCACTTCGACCTCCCTTTCACCCAACTTCACAACCTCCTTTTTGCACGCGCAAGCCTTACGAGGCCTGTGACTTAGTTCAGGCAACTTCCCCTCGACGAGCGTCCTACAGCGGCAGATGATGCTCGAATTTTTGGCAGCAGGTTTGTCGCTCTCGCGGTTCGCTTTGTCGGCTTGGTTCTGCTCGACTGCTTTGGCGTGTGCGCGCTCTTCGGCAGGGTCGATGCCTGCTCGCTGATCTGCATCCATCGAGGGAAGGGCTGTTGGTTTGTGTGGCCTTTTGTCGGGTGGGAGGTAGGTCGGGAGTGCTGAATATGGAGTTGTGGGTGGGTTTCTCAGTGCTGCTCTACTGAGAATCTCGACCAGAAGTCGGATTCGTGCAGTCTGGAGGAGTTATGTTCGGAAGTGTGTTTCGCGCTGAGAAGGACTCGCGAGGTGTGATGTGTTGACTCTTTGGCTTTTTGGCCGTTTGAGTCGTGAATGGTTCGAGAAGGTCTTCGCTTTATCTGAGATTAAACCCAGCTCTCTTGATGTATGAGAATATGTGGAAGAGAGGTGGAAGTGTGTTATGCTTCTGAGTTGATTTGATGGATGGTATTGCGCAGATGCTTGCGATCAAGGAAGCTGTTCAGAGGCGGATAGGCGAGACAGTCTTTGCGAAGGAGAATGAGGAAGAGAGAGAAGCAGCTAAGGATCAATTTATATGGAAGAGTGAAAGTGAAAGGGCAGAACAAAGTCAAAGAAACAAAAGTCCTCATCTTGCGTTGTCCACGCACAACGCAACTGAGAAAGGAAAGAGAGTGCTCTTTGTCCATTGTACATTACCTACGCAGGCAATCAAGCCAGTGAAGAGTGAAAAACGGTTGAGTGAAAAGCACGTAGGCTGTGCTAGATCCAATTGGAAGCTGATATCGAGTCCGTTTGGAGAGTAGAGTGTATGCCAGAACAAAGCGCTGCGTTAGTAGACTGCTAGCATGACAGCACATATAAGATCCTAGTTAAAAGAAGTGCGGGTAGAAGGGTCCTGGCTTGAACTAGGTGGAGATTCGTGGCACGCGTCACGGTTGAGGGGAACGTGGTGTCTCGAGTGCAGTTTTCACTCACGCGTCCTGCCTGTTCTTGGCGTCACAGCCAATTCACTCGCCCAGTTCCTGCTCATAGGCATACGCACATCTTGGTCGGAGTACTTCGTCTGTCACTCTTTGCATAACACTCCTGCCAGTCACCATCACCTCCTCCATTTGGCGGCACATTCACGATCACCATGATATCCAGTAACCGAAAAGACCGCGTACACATGCATTAGGGGGAAGAACCACGATCATGCGGAATGAAATATGGCAAGTCATACATGACCAGAAATTACATGTGGAACGCGAAAAGAGCGTATGGTTTATTCTGATTGGATCGGTTTGATGGTGACTTTGCAATAGAGTCTTCACAAGCTGGATAACATGTTCTCGGTATGCGCAGAAGCTTACTGGTGCCGATTTCTGGTATGATATTGCATGAAGCAGCGATAGTTGAGTTGTTCCATCATTGGCATGACGAGTATTCGTATTCTTAAAACTGAATACGTACACTTCCTTGAAGATATTGAACAGAGAAGGGAAATCCAGCAATACAGCGCGGAAGTACACACACTCCCCACAGACAAAGTGTACATCTGTGGCCTTCAGGTCCTTGATGAACGGCGATATACGACTCTAAATGTATTCAAAATTCGACCCCCAAAAGCCACACATGAAACACATATGGATCATTGCATCTTAAATACCCAGTTCGAGGTAGACATTCTGTCAAACACTGGTTCAGTAGGGAATTGTGTCGTTCCCTGTGCCGCTGGTGCCGACAAACACGACTTGTACAGCAGCAAACCTAGGATCGAGCGTTAACCAAGGTTCTCTTGAAAGTCACAATGTTACCGCACTCTCATCTTCAAAAGAGAGGCAGCGGGTTTCCGGAAAGTAAGGTGATTGGAAGATGTCCAAATTATTGGCGAAGAACAGACGAGGAAAGACGATACATACGCTGCAGTCCCCATAAACACCTCACTCAACCTAGCGCTCGTAGTCAATCGCAGCACGAACGAAAACATGACATTGCAAACTGCTACAATCACCAGCCGCACCGACATCGGTTTGACAAAATACAGTATAGTTATGGACGCCACTGGTAGGAAAGAGGCTAGAATGGTGGTAACGAGAGTTGTGAGCTGGACGAGGCGGGTGTGTTTGCGAGCGGCAGACATGGGGATAGAGGGACCGCCGTAGTCTAGGTCGTCTGTATTTTTCTCGAGGTCGGTAGATGAAGATTCTGCTGTTTTGTTGATAGTCAGTCATACTTTTCTTCTCGAGTAACCGAAAGGATGAGTCAAGATGAATTTATGACAAGACTCACGCTTTAATAGTCGCAGCAACCGTCTCCATAAGACCTTGACCACCCGCACTACCCGCGTTGCTTGATGGACCAACCACCGTGCTAACCTCTCGTCATGCTGGAGAGTCTGGAGTGCGATCAAGTCGCCTTTGTGCTCTGTGTCTTTACTCACAGTCCCCCATATCTCGCGATCATCGCCTAAAAGGGAGAACTGGTTCCCTTTTGACGTCCAGAAAAGCCAGCGTTGGATATCACGAAGGTCGCTTGAACTTGCAGCGTGGCTCGCCGTTGTGGAAAGGAATGACTGGAGTAACAGCGCTTCGTCTAAATTGCGGTTAGGAGTAAGCATTGTAGGAGAGAATTAGGCAGCATCCAGCACCGCAGAGCCCTTCCGAGTGAGTACATGTCTCAGTACTAAGAATGTTCCACTTCTCTACCACAACCTTGAAACAGATAGGCAAAGAGGTATGCCAAACTTACTATACTCTTTCAGTTTTACTCTGATCTTTTCAAAGAGTCGAGCCTGTTCCCCTAGTTCTCCATCTAGTTCTTTCGATTCATCGAGCCAATACCAATCCTTTGCAAACTTATTCCTCATCTTGACCTCGGGACCAACACCCTGGGCAGCAGCATCTGCAATCTCTAGTCGTCTGAGTTCAGCCTCCAGGCTCTGCAGTTCTGCCTGATAGTACAGCAGATTCTGAGTGTTAAGCGCCGCGAAGCGCCGGAATATGGCAGACTGAGGCGACTGGGCCATGCGGTACGCGAGACGCGGATAGCCTCGAACAAAATTAGAAGGAGTAGCCTGCGGAGCTGAAGAGTCGGTTGATGCTGTTCTAGACGCTGGCGGAGTTGGATAAGGAAAGTGCTGCTTTTCCGCAGAAAACGACTCGCTGTCCTGATACATTGTGGGTATGATGAGTTCGTAAGCATCTGAATCATCGCGAGGCTGAGTTGGAAGGGCAGATGTGGTGGCAAACTTTTCAGGACGATTGTCATAAGCCATGTTTCGGGAAAGAGTCAAACGGCGGGAACGGTTATGGCTGATGGTGCTGATAGCAACGATTTGAATGTATTTGTAAACTGCAGTGGCGCAAAGCCCTCGACACAAGGGATGGATCGGTATAAAGGCGACCAAGTCCGCTCTTGACCCATCGGATGACCACTGGATCCGGTGAGTTGAGGTCAACGGACTTGCGCCTCCTGTTGTGCTCGGACGCGGAGGCAGCGAGCGATCAGTTGTGTGACGACAAGGTCCAATGATAGCTCAACATCTTAAAAGCGAGACTGAAGCTTGAATGTGCGACAGTATCCTTTGGCCTGCTTTGGCTTGCCCTGCTCCGGCTTGAGGCTGGTAGCAAACAAAGTGATGACATTGTGGCACTCAGTAGACTAGAGTAAAGGATCAGGGATCGAGCAGCAGACGTTACTAGAGGAAGCTATAACTACGTCGATGCGGCATTGCGCGAGGCTATGCCGGAGCGATATGGATGGTGATGAGCGATGAGAGTAATCAAACCCGCCAGTACGTCTGACATCGATCGAACAGGAGCAATCGCCGCTACCATGCCTCGAGAATGCGTATTTTGTCATAGAGAATTCAGACCTTTCGAATTTCTGATGCTCAGCATCAATCATCATTTGCAATGCCCCAGAGATAAAAATCCGTGGGACGTGAGGAGCATACTTGAACAACTCGTCTGCCGTTATATAAACGCTGTACTTTCTACGACTGCTTTGGTATTGAGCTTCAGCGAATGAACGGCATTGCCTATCTTCACCTTGACTACATCAAACTTGACGGACAAGGAGTCTGTAATGCTTTCCTGCACAAATCTCGCAATCTGCGGATCTGACAACGGATCGATATACTCTGCAGAAGGGGCTTCGAGGGTCCATGCGAGACTGATGTGAAAACGATCAGACCGGTCTCCATCTTTCGAATTGGATTTCTGCTTGTGCCCAGCGGCAGAACGCGCTGATTCTGCGCAAAATTCGTCTCGCTCGTAGAGTGCGCCAAGACCGAAACTGCGAGCGGTATCATTGCAAGCGTTCAAGAGCCGATTGAGTTCATCCTGATCTGGACGCTCAAGCCCTGTTACGAGAAACCAACGAGTTCTCTCGAAGTTCGGCACCCACTTCAGGCTGCCGAAGCGGACGGTGAACGGTCGCACTCCAGACGCAAGCAGATGAGATGCAATGGCATCAAGGAAAGCGTCTCGTTGTGGTGTTTGCAGCACTAATGAGCGTGACAGGGAGATATGGAGAGGCAGCGGAGCAGACAAAGCCGATTGAAGCAACGATTGAACTTGCTTTGGGTTGTCGCTGAGACCATGTTGGTTCTCTGCTGTGACAACAGAGTTGTTCCTTCCAGCACTATCCGGAGTCTGCTGGACGGGGTCTGACACAGAGCGGCTCTGGCGCCGCTGGATACGTGTCACTAGATCATTGAGAGCGGAAGCTTCTGAGGAATTGGGATGCCCTTGCAAAGTCAACGAGCGCTGTATACGAAAAAGAGGGCCTCTCAGCTCGAGGCAGATGCTTACACTCTAGGTAGACATGAGTGGGCCAATTGCCTTCTACATGCGGGACAGCTCGTTTCCTGCCTTGGTGCAGACTTGGATCGTCGCGGGTGCTGAGACGAGAGCTGGTGGCATACAAATCATGGAAGGATGCTGGTAGTGGTGGGAGGGAGGTAGGAGCGGGAGCAGATAGCTTCGTCCGTTTGGCAGGGGGATTATCAGGCCGGCCGGTCGAAGAGTCGTCAGAGTCGGAGTCTGGATAGGCAACTAAACTCATGATCTTGGCCTTTTGAGTTGGAGGATCATTGGGTCTAACCCGTCAGTGCAATTGAGGGTCCAGAACGATGACAGGGATGGGTATGCCTGAACGCCAGGCCAGGAACCGACGTCAGGCCTCTCGAAGCGGGAGAAAGGATAGTCTGCAAGAGAGCAGCAAAGGAGGATGACGTGCGGCAGGTGGTGTGTAAGGCTGGAGGAACTGCTGCTGTCGGTACCTGGACCAGTGTTGATTTGTCTGGCGTGGAGCTATTCTTGGGGGACTTCATTGGTGACGTCGCCCTGCCGGGGACGCGTGTGTTTCTTGGTAGCGCCGTTGCGGGCCGGCCTTGGGGGGATGATGTCAGGCACCGCGCTGCTTAGACGGGCGCTGTCACCACCGGCACTGCAGGGAAGGAGCAGAGCAGAGAGACCCAGCAAGAGCAGCTGCCTGCTACCTACAACACTCATCTTGCCCGCTTGCTGCTGCTGACTGAGGGCTTTTCTTCTTTTCTCTCCTCTCGTCTCCTCCTCGCTCCACCATCCCATCTGCATCGACATCCTACCATAACCGCAACGATCCGCATTGTACATTTGCAAGCACGACATAACTCACAGCACCATTACAATGTCTACCAATAAGAACTGGGTATGCCTGCTAAGCACACCACCCGCCAAAGAGTCCTCACATCTCTGACAGTCAGGTCCCGCGCAGGCCCAGAGCTACCTCATTGACCCCCTCACCGCACCAGATCCCAGCGATGAAACCGGTCCGAACGCCCACTTCCGCTCCACCTTTGCGCCTGCGGAGAGCAGCCACAACCAGCATCACTCCAAGAGCCCAGAGTCGACGCCTGCAGTAAGCCTGCGTGAGCACACCACCGGTACCAGCACGTCGTCCACCAACCCCTTCCGTCGACGAAGTGGCAGCGTCAACAACGCATATCCCTCTCCGCCCGCCTCCGCCAGCCCCCGCAAGGATGCTTTCCCTACCTCCTATCGAGAGGAGGCTTTTGGCTCTCACAACGAGCCAACCGGCCGGCCGCGACGTGCCAGCTCCCTGAAGGCGCGGTACCCGGGCGACAAGTCTCATGAACCGCTCGCCATCCTTCGAAAGGACAGCAAGAAGGCGTATCGGTCGCCGCACTTGTCCAAGAAACACCTGCCTCGCGCCGACATGATTGATCGTCTTGACGTCCAGTCGTATCACCACGAAGGCCCCTACGATGCCGTCCTTGCAGTTCGCAACACTTCGTTCGAGAACAGCCCTGTGGCCGCAGTGTCACACTCCAACGCCGAGGCTCTGAAGGCGACGCCCCGCGAAAATATCCAGGACAGTCTCGAGCGTCACCGTCCTCTTGAGGGCACGGCCACGATTCCTCCAGGCATGGCGGATAGATTCGGACGGACGTACGAGTACGAGGAAGGTACTGATATGATGAGAGATGCTGTCGGTAACTATAAGCGATGGCCCGGCCAGGTATGCTGCATCACTTGATCAAAATTGTCCTCGATATACATGACTTACGATGTTCGACTTATAGCAATACCATCCCGACGACCTCAAAGGCAAGGGCGAGCCTTCTTACTCCATCGAGAAGGCACTCAAAGACCACAAGCACTATGGCGACGAAGGCATCGAGATGAAGTCCCAGCGATCCCGAAACAAGTCCTTGGGTCACATGGACCGCGACGCTGCACTCGACAATCAAGAGGCGTCAGGAGTGAGCAGAAGCAACACGACTGGCAGGAGAGTCAGCGAAGGTCTAAAGAAGCGATTCGGTAGCTTGAGGCGGAGGAAAGATCAGCCCGCATGAACATACTATTTCCCGGTGCTCACGGATGCCGATCGATCGACATGACATACTGTGGAGGCCACACTTGGTTAACCAAGGATGCGATTGATGGTTTGCGCCTGGAAACAAGCAACATCGTCGTCACGGCACTCGATGAACTCTATCAATGGACTAATATGTCTGAGAAGTATCTTTCTATTTCTTGTCTCTTATGTTGGATTACGATAGATGGGGAATCACGCCCTCCTTTTTCCTTGAGCACACATAGGACGTGGAACTCTGTCGATACCGCGCTTCGAGAGCGCCTTGCTTGGGTAACTGTAAACGGTACATAACGTGTAAATTGATAATGGATATATTCTGAAAACATCTTCGTGCACTTTCCGCGTCACGTCTGTATCCGAGGCTGTGTGGCTGCCGACTTACAAGCAGCTCGAATGGGCCACGGAGAAGATCATTACATTGACGTTGTGTGAATTGAACGTCGCCTATAATCGTCGTGTCGGAACTACTTTCTGAACCTGACTTTAGTTTATGATTGCGCTTGAATGTCACCGGCTTCCTTTGCGAAGCACAAAACATTGACGCAGTGGACAGTCGAGCAAGTATGTCTCGACAGTGACGGGTCACCCCCAAACCATCTACCTCTCCGTCGGGCCTTTGGATGTAGAGCCACGGCAGTCATGGCACGATGCACGCGTGTGCCATGCTCATGCTCATGCTCATGTATGCGTATGTGTATGTGTATGCGCGGCGGTGCCATGTCGGTAGTTATACATCGTGAGACGGGTTGTTGGGACACCCACGAGACGTAGCTGCATGCAGCTCCTACGCACCTCGAGTCTGAACGGCGGACAGCATCAACTGAGGTATGCAGGAGGATACGCTGTGTCAACGTTTCAGACTGGAACTTCAAGTCGAACGCCTTGTTGATGATTCCGTATTCTGCATGCCTTGCAACGACGACTTTTGGTCGGTAATCCGTCGTCGTGACCTTTCTCAGCTTTTCAACGTCATGCAGCATAAATGTCCGAAGTCCTTGGGAATTTCCTTGAGATGATGAGCACCTGTGATCCAACGGGAGAGGGAGGAAGATCAAATAAAGGGCGGCTGCGGCTCCTCTTCCCTGAAACGAGAAACGTCTTCACCAAAGGACGGGGAGACGATCTTTTCTCCACAGCCGTCATGTTCTTTTTTCAGCAGTGGGAAAAGGGACGACGACAGGGCTTCCTTTCCTTTTGCCTGCCATCGATACATGGGTGGAGCTTTGCCTAGAAGGAGGCTGTCGGACGGTTCGGGGCGAGCTTCGAGCACCGTTTGCTGTCAATAAAGGTTGAGATGGGACTCGACCTGGGTCTCGTCAGCGGTTGCGACTAGTCGACCGGTCTACCACGGGAGTCGAAAAGAAGGTGGTTGGGTTCCAGAGATGTTGGTGTAGGGACGTTCTAGTTCGTCAAAAGTTTGGTTGACGTCTGGGTGGAAAATCTGTGTGGAGGCTCAAGTGACGTCGCCGTGGTTCGCGGGAGATGCCACAGACGTTGGAGTTTCGCCGAACCGCAGATTCATCATTGGTGAGTTGCGTCTGCCGGGGAGGTGTCTTTCAAGGACGGCAGTAAAGGACAATCGTGTTTGACCCCTTGCGTGACCCAGCTGTTGCACTTCGCCACGGTGGTTAACGGACTGAATTGCTGATGGGCTCACAGTACGTCCACGCCATCACATGAAGGAGAGCATCGACGATGCGAGGAGAGACGTTGTGCGATTGAGAGCGAGCGGTTCGTGGCCAGTGGCGATATGCAGGCGGATTCCAGAAGGGGGGCAAAGTCACCTTCCTTCCGCTTGTTGGGGTGAGACGACGACAGGGCTCGCAGCCAGCATCCCTGCCGCACCCGATCCCTTCTGGGCAGGCAGTGGACCGCTGGGGCTCCAGATGCAGTCTTTCCAATCTTTTCCATCATGCGGCCACTCACATGTGATGGACAGCCATCTCTGCCCGCGCATCAGCAAGGACTGAAAAGTGAGAACGATCGACCCAGCGGGAGGAGATGCAAAGGCATGGGATGGCGCAGGATACAGTTGGTCCACCGTCTCAGAGTTTTCTCGAGCGGCGCGCGAAGTGGAGGGCCACCGACGCCAATCGATAGGCGAGAAAACGCGGGTGCGCGAGGGAGGCGCTGAAGAAGCAAGACCAGCGCAGCGATGGCAAGCCCGGGTGGGCACGTTTGTGGAGCGCGAGAAGCCCGTCGCTGCGCCGTTTGATGCAAGGCAGTGGTGGCTGTTGGTTGCGTTGGTTGTGTTGGTGTTTGCGGATGTCACTGGAAGCGCCCGAAGGGAAGAGGCTCACAGAGAGAGAGATACAGAGAAACAGACAACCGCGGTCAAGACATGGCGGCGGAGAGTCAGGCAGTTTGATTGAATTCTAGTTGAAACGCAGCGGCATGAAGGACATTTCGACCCGTGGCGGCCAATCGCAGCAGCCCGCCCGCAGGATTTGTTTCACGCTGGCCGCCGCGGGAAGGAACAGCCTGCCCTGCGCCCCCGCTGATTGGCCCGCGGCAGGGCCCTGCTCCCTTCCACTCGCGTCCAGGGCAGGTCGCCTCCCGTCCTTTTCCCGCTCTCCTTCCATCCTCCATCTTCATCTTCCATCTGCTGGAGACTTCCGTTCGTCCTTTCGCGCTGCTGTAGGACGAAAGGAGCGTGCGAACATCCGTGGACACATGGCAGCCGGACGGTGGACGACGGGCGACGACGAAGACAAGCACGATGGCGTCGCACTGCGCTGGCAGACGGTGGTGAGTGCTCGCTGCCGGTGGTGTGCAGCAGGCAAGGTCCCGACGGGGGCGATGTGCGTTTCCTCTGCAGCAGCCAATGGCGGGCGGTGCCTGGGCAGGGATGCGACAGGGGCGAGCACGCTGATCCATGTCGGGGGGCGTGTCGCTGGCCATGCCGCCCTCAACGCTTGCTCTCTCCCGCCTGCTGGCGAGCCTTTCTGCCTCCAGCTCCCCCCGACGGGCTCCACTCTGCGCTGCCGTCGCCGTCCTCGTCCTCCTCTTATGTCCTCGCGCTCGCACCTCTGCCCTCTGCTTCCCTTCTCCCTCACGCCTTCACGCGCGACCTCTCCTCGCTTCGCCGCACCCGCCGCTCCTTTCTGCCCTTTTGCGTCTGTTTGACTTGACACTGTCCGTCGCGGCCTGGTTGTTCGCTCCTTTACGACACGCCCGTCCTCTGAAACAAAGAAACAACCAAACAAGACCCTCACCATTCATTCACTGTTGGCGCGCATCACAGCCGTGCCAGACCCTTCACTCTCTCTGCAATCGCCCCGTCCGCAGAAACTGCCAGCCAGTTTCACCTTGACTGCGTCATTCATCCATTCATTCACCCGTCCGGCCGTCCATTCAGCCGTTCCACCTTCGATTCTTTCTCTTGTCCAGAGTACCGCCGGATCCGGCTCCATCGCAAGTACCCGTACCACCCTTTGCACTCCGGCCTGGTTGCACCGAATCCACTGCAGCATCACTTCAGCAGCGTCGCGCCCGTGACCTCAACCACCGGTTCGCACCCTTTGACCAGAAGATCATCCAGACTTCTGCACCCCCCGGCCGGCCTCCTCCTTTGTCTGGACGCCTGCTCAAATCAAACAAAGACTCGCCTGTCGTCCCCCGGTCGCTCTGCCCTCCTGTCGTTGGAAAAGTCAATTCCATTCCGTCACTGGCCTTCTCACCCCGCACCTGGCTCTCCACCTACGCCGAGGAATAGACTTCCGACGCTTTCTACATCTGACAGCTCCCAATATCCAACCCTGCAGAACGCAATCACCTCTATCCTCAACCACTTAAACCCCCGCGACCCTCCTCTCGATTCAAAATGTCTCTTGCACGAGCCTTCACCAAGCGCACAAAGCGCCCTCAAGACGTCGCCGAACCTCTTCCTGGACGTGCTGCTAGCACTCGCAAACCTGGCCAGGCCATCAACAGGAACCTGATCTCGTCGCCTGTTCAACTCATCTCGACGACCAACATGCTCTCCTACAACGCACCCGATTTGCCCACTGTCAGTCCTGCTCTGAGGCATGCATCCAGTTTGTCTTCGACTTCCTCGACCTCGTCATCGCGCAAGAAGTCGCTCGACGACTCCGATCTGCACAGCTCCTCGCCGGAGCTGACAGACGCATCATCCATTGAATCCAGCTCACCAAGGTCGCCCAAGCCAAATCACTTGTCATCGTACTTTTCCGGAGCCGCCACCGAACCTTTCCCCTCAGCTATCCCATTGGAGCCTGTCACCGTCCCAGCACCAGTCTCGCGACCGCGCAGGACCGTTTCCACCACCAGCCTGCAGGCCAAGACGCTGGCGAACGAGTCCTCACCTGCCGTGCCTCAGCGTGCGCGCGCCCACAGCAAGCATGCCCACGAGCAGATTGCGCGCCAGCGGTCCCTGCATAGCATGAGCTCGACCCCGCGTGGATCCCAAGAGTACCGAGCTTCGCGCGAGCAGCGTGCGTCGACCGAAATCTTCCGCGCAGCCGTCGTCGAGGAGACGCATCCCTTTGGCAAGGAGCTGGAGCAACTGAACGAGGTTGTCGAAGAGTTTGGAGGCGTTCTCGCCGCCGCCGATATGGACGAAGACATCATCTTCATGCGCCATCACGGCCTATCGAAATTCTCCGCCACGGACTATCTGTCCGAGATACAGCCGCTCTTCGGCGGCGCGCTCGCACCGAATTTCGGACGACGAGGCCTCGCGAAGCCCATCCAGCCGGCGGCTCCTGCTGCTGCCGCTGCCTCTGACAGCTACGGTTGGATATGAGCTGCTGCTCATCATCATCGTCACTATCATCACCAGTGCTCTGAGGAGACGGGTTCTCTTACGACGGCCTCTATGCCAAGATTCGACACTGCCCATTGCAGAAGACATTCGCTTCGTTGTGTATATTTCTAATCTTTAACTGATACAATTCTTATCATTTGGCCCCCTGTTCCAACAAATCTCTTGCGGCACATATCCTGGGAGGTCTTTTTTCCATTCATCCCGGTCGGAAGAATCAAGGAGTTCAGCAGCCCGGCATGATACATATTTGGAAGGTCCATTTTCTCTTGGAGAGATTTCTTCCGTCCTTTCTTTAACGACGATTCCGCAGTTCACGGATGTGTGATTATTCTTTACTGTATGGGGAGGAAGTGGCGAAGGGAGCACGGAAAGGCTGGCAAGTCGCCTCCTACTCATGGGCGAGATGGCCCAAGCACTGCAGCATTGAGGTCTGCATGGAGATTGCAGGAGGCGCGATGGAGAAGTTCCAAAAGACGCTCTGCCAGACTGCAGATCCCAGGCTATAGTGGAGGGGCCTTTGAATAGCTATATCCGTTGCATGTAAGCATGTGGATAGGGAGAAGCGTGGAGAAGCAAAAATACATACCCTTTGATGTTCAAGAAGGTGCTTGCAAGGCTGGTGCAGCGAATCATGTGCCGTCGAAGCGTGGTGTCTGAAACGTGACAGTTCATGCACTCCGCCATCTGCCAACGTGTGTGTGTGTGCGCTCGTGCGGATTTCAGCTGCCGGTGGGGGTCACTTGGAAACAACAGGCGGCCTCAGGATCCAGGCAGCATCCCTTAACGCCTCAGGCAGCCAAACCGCCCGGCACCGTCCTCGGTAGCGCTAGGCCTAGAGAGGGATGGCGCCGTCCAGCCCGTTGACCGCCCCGCGATAGAAGGCACCGTGCGTCGCGCTTTCTGGTTTCTGCTTCTGCTCTGCGTTCCCAATCCCAACTGTGTGTTCTGCCTCTTGCTGTCTCCCACCCGGGCTCTCGTGCACCCTGCCTTCTTCCTCTCTCTCCA